>ERZ842401.2107-NODE-2107-length-27089-cov-8.267885_pt1 | contig 27089 bp, 21 predicted proteins | sample MGYA00521270_ERZ842401 | MGnify/ENA primary metagenome ERZ842401 (study PRJEB31892, sample SAMEA3878208) | bioreactor metagenome | biome: Moose rumen | place: Sweden | collected 2011-10 | study: EMG produced TPA metagenomics assembly of the PRJEB12797 data set... | reverse complement strand
CGGCTTAAGCAATACGTTGCAGGAGGTCGCGGATAAGATTAAAACTCAGCAGGAGACCTCCGCCAATAATTTCGCCTCTCTCCTCAAAAACGCATTGGATAACTTCAACGCGGTCATGGCACAGGTATTGGAAAACGTTCAAACCAAATTCGACAATGCAAATAAGCAAAACAACGTTGCCTCTGAAAATTTCTTGTCAACACTCGCCGGCTTAAGCAATACGTTGCAGGAGGTCGCGGATAAGATTAAAACTCAGCAGGAGACCTCCGCCAATAATTTCGCCTCTCTCCTCAAAAACGCATTGGATAACTTCAACGCGGTCATGGCACAGGTATTGGAAAACGTTCAAACCAAATTCGACAATGCAAATAAGCAAAACAACGTTGCCTCTGAAAATTTCTTGTCGACGCTCGCCGGCTTAAGCAATACGTTGCAGGAGGTTGCCGACAAGATTAAAACTCAGCAGGCAGGACACCTTGATAATTTCGATTCGCTGATTAAAAATTTAATTGGGCAGTTGGAAGAATTTACTCGGCAACAGAAAAGCATTCTTAACGTCTCCGCGAATAATCACGCCGCGCAGATTAACGAGGCGGTCAAAGCCTTCCGCGCTATAGTCGACGCTCACAACAGGACAACGCAAGAAACCTTCAATAAAATTCAAGCCCTCTTGAGCAAGACGGAAACATTCTTGGAACTCTTGAATGACGCAAATATTTCACTAAAGCAAGCCGCCGACCCCGTCAAGCAAAGTGCCTTGCAACTCTCACGGAACTTGACGGATACCGCCGCGCAGATGAAAACTCTTGCCACCGCCAATCAAACGACCCGCGATAACCTTGCCGCCTTGTCGACGCGGCTTGCCGAATTCGTCAGGAACTTCAACGGCATTGCCGACGAACTCGAACGCTCTACGACCACCATAACGAACAGCCTGGACAACTACAACGTCAAGACGAACGCGGGCTTGACAGCGAAACTTGAAGCGTTTGATAAATCCATGGCGGGAGCCGTCGGTCACTTGAAAACGCTCTTGGAAGATTTAAGCGACGCGCTTGACGACTTCAAACGGAATCGGCGGGGGTGATTGAATGCGAAGACGAACGTTGCAACCCGACCCGCCCGCGTCCGACACGTTCACGATAAGCATCAGCGACTTGATGTCGGGGTTGCTGGCGATATTTATTCTGGTGCTTTCGTATTTTGTTTTGAACTTAAGCCAAGCGACCGCGCAACTGACGCAAAACGACGTAACCCGCGCAGAGCTGTTGCGGTTCATGCAAGAGGAATTGGAGCGCGAAGGAATAAAAGTCACGATAGACGATCAACACGGCATATTAAGAATTTCGGAGGGCGTGCTGTTCGACGTGGGGCTAGCCGACGTGAAACCTCAAGGGCGCGTCGTCATAGCGAAGCTGGGCAAAGTGCTCGACACCGCGCTGGAAATGGAGCAATTTAAGGGGCGCGTCGAAACAATTTTCATCGAGGGGCATACCGATAACGTACCGATAAGCAACGGAATATTTCCGTCGAATTGGGAGCTGTCGACAAAGCGGGCTATAAACACGTGGCTGGTAATGAGCAGCGCAAATCCGCGACTGCCGTGGTTCCCGAACGAAAAAGGCGAATTGATTTTCTCGGTGAGCGGCTATGCCGACACGCGCCCGATAGCCTCGAACGACACGGAGGAGGGACGACTCAAAAATCGGCGAATCGACATAAGATTTTCGATGACGCCTTCGGAGGAAGATAAGAGTATTGTCAAATTCGTGCGGAAGGAGTTGGAGCGATGAGCCTGCGCGAAGCTGTTAAAGACCTTCGCAACACAGCGAGGCGTTTGGACGCCGCAACCTTCAATCCGACCTTTAACGCGCTGGAAAAATTTTTGGAAGGTATCAAAGTCGATAAGCCCGCCCGTCCGCCCGAAGACGTTTTAAAAAAGCTGTCGGCTAAGTTCCTGCGCGGCGAACGAGATTTTTCGTCACGTGAGCTTAGAGCGTTGCCGTTCATAATTTACGAGCCGTCACTAACTTTAAACCACACTAAGGCTATTTTGAGCATGATGGACTTTTCGCGGACGAGTCATCTGCGCGGCGTCTTGAGCGTGTACCTGTTCAACCACGACGATTCAAGTAAAACGGAGCTGTTGCGGCAGGCATTGAACGAATTGCGCGGCGTTGAATCGGTTTCGTTGCGGAAAGTCTTTGCGGCGCGGGATAAGCTCTTTGCGGATAACTGCATGGCGAACACGGTACGGCTCTTTGCGGATAAGTTGAGCGTCGAGGCTTCGCTGGCGGAGCTGGGCTTGTCGAACTTTTATAAGGCGTCGCAGTTTATTCAACTTGCCCTGAAACTTTTCTTCCGTTCAAATGCCGCGCCGCTTCCCGCGAAGTTTAAGCTTTTGGCGGAGCCGGATTCGGAATTCGACACCTACAGGAATATTTTCCCCGCCGTCGCCGACGCTATGATTCAAGACGTCGACCGAACAGGTTACGGCAAGGATAAATGCGTGGCGATTTTTTACGGCAGGCTGGGCGACCCGCGTTTTGGGAGCACCCGCTTTAATTGGAGCGGCGTTTCGCAACGGGCGATTGATATTTTCAGTCATTGGCTGAGCGCGGAGGATTTGGAAACTTTCTTTGAGCTTATCAGACAGACGGCGGTTGACCGCATGTGGTGTTATCGCGAAAAGTTTTGGCGGGCTTATCTGCCGCGCATAGTCAATACGCGCATTTTCTTGGGCAACGTTGCCGCCGCGCAGATTAAAGGCAAAGTCAATCTGAATCACGGCACGTTGAGGGGCGCGGTTGCCAATCAGAGCGTGTTTATCTTCCAAATCGGGCGATACATTTTTTCCGAGTGGAGTCACAGCGGCAAGTTGCGCGTCCACAATGCGCAGGATTTTTTTGAAAACGATTCAATCAGCCGCAACGTTCTCGAAAAAACTGCCCTTGCCGAATGGATACACTCAAGCCCGCAGACTTATTTCTGGCAACGCGAAGTTGAGGCTTGGATAGGGCGGCATTGCAAGGAGGGCTAATCGTGGAAATGTGGCAAGCGCGGTCGGAGGGCTACTTTTTCCCGCGAGGAAATTTATCGTCGGCGGTTCAATCCAAATTGGAAGAGCTAATCCTCGACGACTCCGCGCAGATTTTGGAGGGCGGCATACTTATTCCGTTTGAAAAATCGTTTGCGCTTAGCGAGGAGGACGCCGAACTTTTGAACTTGCCGCCGCGCAACCCGTATCAAATCGCGATACGGACGGAGGGCTACATCGGGAAGAGTTTTAAATACGTCGTGGAGCTGTTGGACGCGCAAGGTCGTCCCGTCGGCAAGCCGCAAATCAACGGCGCGATTGTGCAAGTCGGCGAAAATTTGTTCAGACTAAACGCAGACCAATTCGCGCTGATTAACCTCGCCCGCCTCGGCAACGAAAATTCCCGCGAGGAGCCGTTGCTTACCATTAAGCGGCTTCAACAGCAGGCGACACCCGCGCAGGCTCGGCTAGACAAGTATATCGCCGATAAAAAAGTAATTGCGCCCGATAAGCTCGGCGTCGACTTCCAATCCGGCGGCGACCGCGTTAAAGTTGCGCCCGTGTTGTTGGAAAGTCACGACGGCAAATTGACGCCGATTGACAGCACGGACTTCCAAAGCGTGTTCGATAAGCGCAACAGGATTTCGGGCGTGTACAAGGGCAGGAGCGGTGCACAGTACGTTTTCAGCGAAACGCTCCGCGACGGGCTTGCGCAAATTAAATCCGTCGGCACGCTCAGCAAAGCCGATGCCGCCCGCTACAAGCTCCAACCCCGCGAATTGTTCACGGGCGAGGCGTTCGATTTTAATTACTCCGACCGCGTTATCGGCACCGAGGAAATTAAAATCGGCGGGTATCAGAATTTCAGTTTCGGTATAGATTGGGGCGAGGGCGGCGTCCCGACTGATATTCCCGAACCGCCGACAGTTGACCGACCGCGAGCCGTCGCACTCAAGATTAAGGAAAACTTTGAGCAAATCGACTACGCCACGGGCTTAACGGCGCGGCAAGGGAAATTCTTCGCCGACGTGCTCAAGTCCGACGTGACGCTTAAGCCGTGGCAAATCAAAGGCGTGTGGTACATATCGCAGCTGTGGCTTAAAGGTTGGCGCGGGATATTGGTCGCGGACGACATGGGGCTGGGCAAGACGTTGCAGACGCTGACGTTTATCGCGGGCTTGAAAAGATTCGGCGGCGTGAATCAGCCGATACTAATCGTCGCGCCGACCGCCCTCCTCGCGAATTGGCAAGCCGAATATCGGAAATTTTTACAGGAAAATATTTTCGACGCGGTGATACCTCTGCACGGCGACGCCTTAAGAAAATTCCTCACGGACGAACTCACGCCCAACGGCAAGCCGAAACTGTCATTGCGGACGTTGCAAAAGAATTCGCTTGCGCTGACGACCTATGAAACTTTGCGCGACTATCAGTTTTCGTTCGCGGAAATTTCGTGGGCTTGCATAGTTGCCGACGAGACGCAGAAGATTAAAAATCCCGACGCCGGCTTGACCAAGGCTCTAAAGGCGATGAAATACGACTTCGCCATTTGCCTTAGCGGCACGCCCGTCGAAAATTCGTGGCAAGATTTGTGGAGCATAATGGATTTTGTACAGCCCGCGCACCTCGACGACTTGAAGACGTTCCGAACCAAATACGTCGAGGGCTTGACGGACGATAACGTTGAGCGGCGAGGCGAGGAGCTTAAGGGCAAGTTGAAGCCGCTACTCCTGCGCCGCATGAAGGACGGCAATTTGCAGGGGTTGCCCGCCAAACACGTTGAACTTTGCCGCGAGGAAATGCCGCCCTATCAAGCGCAAATCTATTCGGCGGTATTGGAACGGTATCGGCGCGGAGGATTCGCAAGCCCGCTGAATTTTATCAACACCCTGCGCGGAGTCTGCTTACACCCCGACCTTGCCGCGTTGTCCGAAGAAAAGTTCTCCGAACTCGACGCTGACGAGGTCATCAATCGTTCGGCGCGGCTGATTAAAACCTTTGCCCTCCTCCGCCAAATAAAAATTCGCGGCGAAAAAGCTCTAATCTTCGTCACGAATCGGAAGGCGCAATCGATATTGAAACGCCTGCTTGAAGAAAAGTTCGGGATAAGAATTCTGCCGCCGATTAACGGAACAATGAACGGCGCGGCGCGTCAAGGGTTTATCGACGACTTCAGGCGCAGTGGCGGCTTCAATGTGCTGATACTTTCGCCTGAGGCGGCGGGCGTCGGCTTCACGATAACCGAAGCGAACAACGTTATTCACCTGGAGCGCACGTGGAATCCCGCCAAGGAAAACCAGGCAACCGACCGCGCTTATCGAATCGGGCAGAACAAAGCCGTCAACGTCTACCTGCCCTTTGCCGTCAACAGCAATCTGCGCGGCAAGACCTTCGACGAAAACCTTGAGACGTTGCTGAGTTATAAGCGAAATTTGAGCGCGAATATTTTATTCCCGACCGCCGAAATCGCCGCCGATACGAATACGCTTGCCGAGATGCTCAAGCCGCCGCCCGATGAAATTTTGGACACGAGCATTTGGACGATTGAGGCGATTGACGCCGTTACGGGGCTTGCCTTCGAGCAAATTATTGCCGACTTGTTCAACGGCACGGGTAAATTCGCGGCTGAGAAGACGCCCGACACTAACGACTTTGGCGCGGACGTTGCGGCTAAATCGCTGACGGGTAACGCGGGGCTGTTGATTCAATGCAAGCACGTCGACAAGCCCGACTGCGCGATTGGCAACAAGGGCGTGCAAGAAATCTGCGCGGCGGTTGCCTGCTACGCTGATAAATTTAAATGTACGTTTCAACCCGCCGTCGTCACCAATGCGCGGGCTTTCACTAAAGGCGCGGTCAAGCTTGCCGCTCAAAACGGCGTGCGGCTAATCGCCCGCAAGGAGCTTGATGATTTGTTCCGCGAATACCAAATTCCGAGGTGCTTATGAAACCTAAAGTCTCAAACGCAATGCTCAACGTCCTGCTCGCGTCAATGGCGGCGGGGTTACTTTTAAAAAGTAACCAAACAGCGTTCGCGCTGAATCGTTACGGATTTGGAAGCCGTCTCGCCGCGTCTTAATGAATAAATCAATCCGAGGTGCCTATGAAACCCAAAGTCTCAAACGCAATGCTCAACGTCCTGCTCGCGGCAATGGCGGCAGGAATTTTGTTTATGGAGCACTTCCAACGCTCGCCGAAATTTCTAATTGTAACCTGCGCGGCTTTGACGATGTGCGGGATAATCCTCACGTGGCGGCGCAAAAATCTGACGGCGTGGCTGATTTGCCCGATAATATTTTTCGCGGTCGGCGGCTTGAGATTTTCCGCAGTCGACACGCTCCCGCCAAACGACGTTTCCAAATTCGCGGGGGAATATGCGCAGATAACGGGCGTGATTCGCGAGGAGCCGCAAGTAAAAACGTTGCCGAACGGCTCGACGCAAATGCGCTTCGTCGTCGACGTGGCGGGCGATATGCAAGGCGGCTTGATTCTGACTTACTACCCGAAGCCCGGCGAAACCTTACTTGCGGCGCGTATCGGCGATAAAATTTCTGCCGGCGGCAACCTCAAGCTGATAAGCAATTATAAAAATCCGGGGCAAATCGACACCGTGACGCGCATGAAGGCGAACGGCATAACGGCGCGGCTTTCGGCGGACAAGCGGGGCATATCGGTCGAGGCGGTCGACGGCGGGCTGTGGACAGAATTCCTGCGCGGCGTGGCGGCGATTCGCGAACATTATCGGGCGTCAATGGCGGAGGTCATGTCGGCGGAGGACGCGGCGGCAATCTTCGCAATGCTGTTCGGCGGCTACGCGGGGCTGAATCCCGAATTGGTCGAAGACTTCCAAACGACGGGCATTGTCCATATCCTGTCGGTTAGCGGCTCGCACATGAGCATGTTGGCAATGGCGACGGCGTGGCTGTGCTTGCTTATGCGGTTGCCACGCGGTGTGACGTTCGCGGTCGGGCTGTTCGTAATCGGCACCTACGCGATACTGAGCGCACTCTTACCGCAAGTGTTGCGCTCGGCGACGATGGGTGTCCTAATTTTTTTCGCCAAAACTTTGGACGCAGAGGCGGAAGGCGCACGGCTCTTAACGATGACCGCAATGTGCATGTTGCTCAATCAACCGCTGTTGCTGTTCGACATAAGTTTTCAGCTGAGCTTCACGGCGACGGCGGGGCTTATGTATTTATCGGCGGACTTGCGCGAGGCAATGGAACGTTTGCCAAAATTTTTCACGGAACCGGCGTCCATGACGATAGCGGCGCAAGCGGCGAGCCTGCCGATTGTAGTGTGGTACTTCAATCAAGTATCGCTGAGTTCGGTCTTAGCCAACGTGTTCGTCATGCCGATTTTGGAGGTCGTGATAATCGGCGGGCTGTTGGGCGGGATACTTGCGGCTCTCGTGCCGATAGCGGGCATGATATTTTTCGCGGGCATGGCGTTAATCTTCGGGGCGGGCGCGGAGCTGAATCGGGCATTTGCAAGCCTGCCGTTCAGTTCGGTGCAAGTGCCGACGCTCGGTTTATGGGCGGGTCTTTTCTACTACGCCGCGCTGATTTTGCGTCGCCCCGTGATTTTGTTGGCTATGCTCCTGCCGATTGTGCTTAGTGTCGTCCGAATCGGCGGAGACGTTGAGGTCAGCTTTGTCGACGTGGGGCAGGGCGATTGCGCGATTGTATTGACGCCGCACGGCAAGTGTCTGATATTCGACGCGGGCGGCGTTCGCGAGCATATGTTTGACGTGGGCGGGCGCGTGGTCGTTCCTTATCTCAAGCACGAGAACATTCGCGAGGTCGATAAGATTTTCCTGACGCACGTCCACGAGGATCATTCGGGCGGGGCGGGCGCGGTGATAAAAAAATTCCCCGTCGGTGAGGTCATCACTGCGGGGGAGCCGCGTTCGGAGTATGCGGCGGTGTTTGGAATAGCCGAGGAGTATTTGCCGCCGTTGCGAGCGGGTCACGCGGGCGAGGTCTTTACCGTTGACGGCGTGCAAGTGGAGGTTTTATTTGCGCCGAGCGTCGGGAGCGGCAACGAAATTTCCAACGTGTATCGCGTTCGTTACGGAGGGTTGAGTTTCCTGATTACGGGCGATTTGGTTAAGGAGGTCGAGGCTCAAATCCTGCGCGAGGGCGTTGACGTAAGCAGTACCGTTTTGAAGGTCGGGCACCACGGCAGCGCGACCAGTTCAAGTGAGGAATTTCTCCGCGCCGTAAGTCCGAGGTGTGCGGTTATCTGCGTCGGCTACGGGAATAATTTCGGGCATCCTCGCGCCGAGGTTTTGGAGCGGCTTGAACGTTTGCCTGCCAAGATTTATCGCACCGACCGCGATGGCTTAATCAAGTTCCGCACCGACGGCAAGAGATTAAGCGTCGAGACTTTCAATAAGCGTTAGCTTGCCGCCTTCCTTGACCGGGGAAAACGCCGCCTGAATTTTTTCAGTTGCTCTTCGGTAAGTTCGGGTGAATCTTCGTCAAAAACTATCGGGCGATTTTTCAGCGCGTTTATTTCCTCGATTTGTTCGGGCGTCGGTTTTTGCCCTATGTAAATGATTCTGTATTCCATGCCGTCATCTTCCATAGTATTCTCTCCTCTCATTTGGTGTCGCGACACGGGCACTGATTAACCTTAAAGCCTCGCCGCGTTCGGTATAGACAACGAACAGAACATCATTGACCATGCCTATAATTTGCCAACGGTCTTCGTCTTGTGAATGTCTGTCGTCGCGGTATATTATCGCGTTATCGTCAGCGAAAACCAATGCGGCGGTCTCGAAACTCACGCCGTGTTTTTGTTTGTTAATGGCGGCTTTTTTCTTATCCCAAGCGATAAGCTGTCCGTCGATAATTTTTTCTACGTTGCTCATGCCAAGGCGTCACCGCCGCCGACGTAATCTTGAATCGCCAGCGAGTAGACGAGCCGCCTGTCGCGCATGAACGTTAAAACCCTCATGACCTCCCACGCCGTGTCGAGGCTGGTAAAGCAGGGCACGCCCAACTCAACCGTGGCGCGGCGAATGCGGAATCCGTCCTTGGCGACGTGCTTGCCGGGGGCTTGCGTGTTCACGACCATGTGAATCTTGCCGAGCTTAATCATGTGGATAATATCCGTGCTGCGCTGATGAACTTTGCCGACGACTTCAGCCGCTATGCCGATAGACTGCAAAGCCTTAGCCGTGCCCTCCGTCGCCACAATCTTAAAGCCCAGCTCCGAAAAGGCTTTGGCGAGCTGTTTCATCTCTTCCTTATCCTTATCGGCGACCGTGAACAGTATGCAGCCGTTTTTCGGAATGCTGATACCCGCGCCGGTTATCGCCTTGTACAGGGCGCGGGCATAGTGATAATCAATGCCCATGACTTCGCCCGTTGACTTCATTTCCGGTCCGAGCGATATGTCAACGTCCTGCATTTTGGCGAAGGAGAATACAGGAGCTTTAACGGCAACGTAAGGCTTCGGCTCGACCAGCCCCGAATAGTAGCCCATGCCCTTAAGCGTTTCGCCCAAAGTGACACGCGTCGCCACGTTGACCATTTTAATATTCGTGACCTTGCTCAGGAACGGTACCGTGCGGCTCGAACGCGGGTTGACTTCGATAACGTAAACCTTGCCGTCCGCCACGACGTATTGAATATTCAGCAAGCCGTGAACGTCCAACGCCAACGCCATGCGCTTAGTATAATCGGTTATCGTGTAGATAATCTTGGAGGGCAAAGTCTGCGGCGGGTAAACGGCAATGCTGTCGCCGCTGTGGACGCCCGCCCGCTCGACGTGCTCCATAATGCCGGGGATAACCACGTCAACGCCGTCACAAATCGCGTCAACCTCGACCTCGGTGCCCTGCATGTATCTATCGACCAAAACGGGGTGGTCGGGCGTGACCTTGACGGCGCGGCTCATGTAATCGCGAAGCTCCTCCTCGTTGTAGACAATTTCCATAGCGCGTCCGCCCAAAACATAGCTCGGACGAACCATGACGGGATAGCCGATTGTCGCCGCCCCGCTTATCGCGTCGTCAAGGTTGGTGACGCTGATACCTTTCGGGCGCGGGATACCAAGCTCCGTCAACATCTCGTCAAAGCGTTCGCGGTCTTCGGCGCGGTCTATGTTGTCGACGCTCGTCCCGAAAACTTTAACGCCCGCCGCCGCCAAACTCGCCGCAAGATTGATAGCCGTCTGCCCGCCGAATTGCACGATAACGCCGTCGGGCTTTTCCTTGTCGACGATATTCAAAACGTCCTCGGTGGTTAGAGGCTCGAAGTACAGCTTATCGGAAATGTCAAAGTCGGTCGAAACGGTTTCGGGGTTGTTGTTGATGATAATCGCCTCAATGCCCGCCTCGCGCAACGCCCAAACGCTGTGCACGGAGCAATAATCGAACTCGACGCCCTGACCAATCCTAATCGGTCCGGAACCCAGCACGATAATCTTGCGCTTGTCGCTGACCTCCACCTCGTCGACCTCGCCTCGGAACGTCGAATAGTAGTAGGGCGTCATAGCCTCGAACTCCGCCGCGCAGGTGTCAACCATTTTGTACACGGGCAGGATACGGAATTGCTTGCGCATGTCGCGAATCTCGTTGACGGGCGTACCCGTAAGCTCGGAAATAGACTTATCGGCAAGCCCCAGGAGTTTCGCCTCGCGCAAAGTTTTGGCGTTAAGCTCGCCCTTTTGCAGGCGCAACTCCATATCGGTGATATTTTTAATCTTGTCGATAAACCAGCGGTCAATCTTGGTGACGGCGGCAATTTCCTCGACGGTGGCAACGCCTCTGCGCAGAGCTTCGGCGATAAGGAAAAGCCGCTCGTCGTCGACGCGGGCAAGGCGTTTTTTAATTTTGGCGTCGTCCCAATCGTCCATTTTATCCATATGCAGACGATTGACGCCAATCTCCAGACTGCGCACGGCTTTAAGTATCGCGCCCTCAAAACTGCGGTCAAGGCTCATGACTTCGCCCGTCGCCTTCATCTGCGTGCCCAGCGTCGTATCGGCGTAGACAAATTTATCGAAAGGCCAGCGCGGGAACTTAACGACGATATAATCAACCGACGGCTCGAAACAAGCCTTAGTCTTTTTGGTGACGGCGTTGACAATCTCGTCAAGCGTGTAGCCGATAGCAATTTTGACGCTGACCTTGGCAATGGGGTAGCCCGTCGCCTTACTCGCCAAAGCCGACGAACGACTGACGCGGGGATTGACTTCGATGACGTAATAGTTATCGCTGTTGGGGTCGAGCGCGAATTGGATATTGCAACCGCCCTCAATCTCCAAGGCGCGGATAATCTTCAAGCTTGCCGAACGCAACAGCTGATATTCATGGTCGTTGAGGGTTTGAGTCGGAGCCACGACGATTGAATCGCCCGTGTGCACGCCGACGGGGTCGAAGTTCTCCATTGAGCAAATCGTTATGCAAGTGTCGTTGCCGTCGCGCATGACCTCGTACTCAATTTCCTTCCAGCCCGCGATTGAGCGTTCGATAAGCACCTGCCCGATCATCGAATACTTGAGTCCGCGCAGGGTCGTTTCGATAAGCTCCTCCTCGTTGTTGACGATACCGCCGCCCGTGCCGCCGAGCGTGTAAGCGGGGCGCACAATCAGCGGGTAGCCGATTTGTTTGGCGAAGTCAATCGCGCCGTGAATGTCCTCGACGATTGTCGATTCGGGTATCGGTTCGCCGATACGCTCCATGGTCTCCTTGAACAATTCGCGGTCTTCGGCTTTTTTAATCGCCTCAATCGACGTGCCCAGCAATTCGACGTTGTACTTTTTAAGCGCGCCGCTCTCCGAAAGTTGGACTGCCAAGTTCAAGCCCGCCTGTCCGCCCAGCGTCGCCAATAAACCGTCGGGGCGTTCCTTTTCGATTATCGCGGTCAGGAAGTCGACAGTCAGCGGCTCGATATACACGCGGTCGGCGATGTTGGCGTCGGTCATTATCGTTGCGGGATTTGAATTGACGAGGACGACTTCCAAGCCCTCCTCCTTGAGCGAACGGCATGCTTGCGAGCCGGCATAGTCGAACTCCGCCGCCTGCCCTATGATTATCGGTCCCGAACCGATGACGATTATCTTGTTGAGATTTTTTTTCTTAGGCAAGGTCAAGCCTCCTTAGCACTGCGCATATTGTCTATAAATTCGTCGAAGAGGCGAACGCTGTCGTTGGGGCCGGGCGCGGCTTCGGGGTGATATTGCACGGAGGTTATCGGCAACGACGTATGGCGAATGCCCTCAATCGTGCCGTCGTTGAGCGAGACGTGCGTAACCTTGACGGGCAGCCCCTTAAGCGATTTTTCCTCGATTGCGTAGCCGTGATTCTGCGACGTGATTGCAACCTTGCCCGTCTCCAAATTCTTGACGGGCTGATTGGAGCCGCGATGCCCGAACTTGAGCTTATAGGTGTTCGCGCCCATTGCCAACGCGAGGATTTGATGCCCCAAGCAAATGCCGAAAATCGGACGCTTGCCGATAAGCTTTTTGACTTCCGCCACGACGTCGGGAACGTCCTTCGGGTCGCCGGGACCGTTTGAGAGGAAAATACCGTCGGGCTTGAGCGCGAGGATAGCGTCGGCGGGAGTCTTGGCGGGCACGACCGTCACGCGGCAGTTGAGTTTGCGGAGCGCGTCCAAGATGTTTTTCTTGATACCGAAGTCCATAGTCACGACGTTAAGGGCGTTCTTGCCGGCGTCGAGCGAGTAAGTTACGGGCGTGGTCACCATCTCCACGACGTTTTGACGAATCGGCAGAGCCATCATCTCGTTAATCGTGTTCTGCGAGGTGTATTCGCTTACGATAACGCCCTTCATGGTGCCCGCCGAACGGATTTTGCGCGTGAGGGCGCGGGTGTCCACGTCATAGAGGCAAGGAATTTTCTCCGCCGTGAGGAATTCGGACAGCGTTTTTTCCATGGAGGAACTCGACGGTTTTTCGCACAGCTCGTCTATAACCAATCCGCCGACGAAACTTTTGCGGCTCTGATTGAATTGCTTGGCGGTGCCGTAGTTGCCGATTAGCGGGTAGGTCAGCGTGACGATTTGCCGACAATACGACGGGTCGGTCAGAATCTCTTGGTAGCCGGTCATGCCCGTGTTGAAGACGACTTCGCCCTCGGTGGTGGCGTTCGAGCCGCCGAACAGTTGCCCGCGAAAGGTCGTGCCGTCTGCCAGTATCAATTTGCCTTTCAAAGCGTTCACCTACTAAATCTAAAATTATTTTGTTATACTAGTGGCGAAAGTTTATCACACGGCAAGCGGCATTGCAAACGATTTGCATTGCGCCGCCGAATAATTATGTATACAACTCCAACAGCTTGCCGCATATGGCGGACTTCGGCGATAATCTTGCAAAAAACGATTGGAGGGGAATCTTCTTGCCGACCCTTGATTGGACAGGTAAAGCCGAAGCGATTTGCGCCGCACAAAATATCCCCTATCGCCTCCTCGATACGGACGCGGCTTTAAGTTGCGGCTCGGAAAATTTAATCGTGCAGGGCGATAACCTCGAAGCTTTAAATTCTCTGCTCCCGTTCTATCGCGGGCGCGTCAAGTGCGTCTACATAGATCCGCCTTATAACACCGGCTCCGCTTTCGAGCACTACGACGATAATTTGGAGCACTCAACCTGGCTCAACATGATGTATCCGCGTTTGGAACTACTGCGCCATTTCCTTTCCGACGACGGCGCAATTTTTATTTCCATTGACGACCACGAACAGGCGCACCTCAAACTTATCTGCGATGAGATTTTCGGCGCAAATAATTTCGTCGCGCAAATTACTTTGGTCTCGAATTTGAGCGGGCGCGATTATGGTGGCGTCGCCCGTATGCACGAATACATTTTGATTTATCGCAAATCTGCCGCGCTAAAGCTGAATTTGATTGAGGACGAGGGCGGCAAATTTAAAATGTTCGACGCACTGGGCGGCTTTGAATTGCGCGAACTCCGAAACCGCAATGTGCGTTTCAACATCGACAATCGCCCGAATTTGCATTATCCGTTCTACATAGACACGACGACCGCCGACGAAAACGGTTTGCACAGAATTTCATTGGAACCGCATTCGGGCTGGGTTGAGCTGTATCCGCTGGAGTCGCAGGGCGTCAAAACGGTTTGGCGTTGGGGCAAGGAAAAATCGGCGGCGAATCTTAACGTCAACATAATGGCTAAGCCAATGAAAAATAATCGCTGGATGATTGTCGAGAAATATCGCGAGGAGCGTAAAATGGCGCGTTCGGTTTGGGCGGAGAAGGAATTTCGCAACGAGGCGGGCACTTTGCTTTTAAAAGAAATTTTCGGCGAGAAGGTTTTCGATTATCCAAAGTCGTTGAATACGTTGCTCCGAATTTTGGAAATGGCGACGGATAAAGATTCAATCGTGTTGGACGCGTTCGCGGGCAGCGGCACGACGGCGCACGCGGTAATAAACTTGAACGCGGCGGACGGCGGCACACGCAAATTCATCTTGATAAAGGCAAAGGAATATTGTCGGACGATAACGGCGGAGCGTGTCAAGCGCGTGGGCGGCACTTTCCGATACTGCAAGTTGGGCGCGAGGCTGTTCGACGAGACGGGCGCGATAAATCCTTCCGTGACGCTTGAGGACTTGGCGGCGTACATTTGGCACAAGTTCACGGGCAAGCCATTAACGACGCCCGCCGCCCCACCGCTGATAGGCATTCATGACGGCGCGGCGTATTATTTGCTAAACGACGTGGTGACGAAGAAACTCTTGGCGACGTTGCCGCCGCACGAGGGCGCGAAAATCATTTTCGGCACGGCTTGCCGAATCGGCGTGGAGACGTTGCGGACGCTCGGCATAACATTTCGGCAGATACCCAAGGACATACGGTGATTGGCATGGAACTTAAAACGTATCAGCAACAGATGCTTGACGTGTTGGCAAAATTCTTGACGGAGGCAAAAGCTGTCGGGAGTGCGACGGCATTTGCGGAGAATCGGGACGCGCCGGAATATGAGCCGAGATATTCGCCGCTGAAGGGCTTGGAGGACGCGCCGTATATTTGCTTGCGGTTGCCGACGGGCGGGGGCAAAACTCTGCTCGGAGCGTGTTCAATCCGTTTGGCGGCGGAAAATTTCTTGGAGCAGGAAAAACCGTTGGTGCTGTGGCTCGTGCCGACGGACGTTATTCGCCAACAGACGTTGAAACTTTTGCGCGACACGGAAAGCTTTTATCGGCAAGTGTTGGACGCGGTGTTTAAGTCGGTGCGAATTTTCGACGTGACGGAATTTCGACAACTCCGCCCGCAAGATTTAACGCAATCGCTGAATATCTTCGTGGCGACGTTCCAATCGTTCCGCGTGACGAACAAGGAGGGTCGCAAAGTTTATCAGGCGAACGAATTTTTGGAGCCGTGTTTCAGAGGAATGGTCGCGCCAGCAGAAAAATCGTTCGGGAATTTGACAGCGCAGTTGCGTCCGCTGATGATAATCGACGAGGCGCACAACTATTCGAGTCCGCTGAGCTTGGAGATAATGCAAAAGTTGCGCCCTGCGGCGGTGATAGAATTGACGGCGACGCCCGCGCAGGGTTCCAACGTGCTTTGTCGAGTGAGCGCGGAGGAGCTGAAAGCCGAGGCGATGATAAAGTTACCGATAGAACTTGCGGAAAATTTATCGTGGGAGGCGGCGGCAGACAGCGCGGTACAGCGACGGACGGCGTTGGAGGCATTGGCGGCGCAAGAATCGGAGTACATCAGACCGATTGCGCTGTTCCAGGCTGAAAGTCGAGACCGCGAGGTTACGGTCGAGGTCGTGCGCAAATATTTGATTGAAAGCGCGAAAGTCCCCGAAAATCAAATCGCGGTGGCTACGGGCGAACGGCGCGAATTGGAGGGCGTCGATTTATCTGCGCGGATTTGCCCGATACGCTACGTGATAACGGTGCAAGCTCTAAAAGAGGGCTGGGATTGCCCGTTCGCATACGTATTTTGTTCGGTGGCGCGAATACATTCGCCGAGAGACGCCGAGCAACTTTTGGGCAGAGTATTGCGAATGCCCTACGCGAGGCGGCGGGCGTCGGCGGAGCTGAATCGGGCTTATGCGTTCGTGGCGGTTAGCGATTGGCTGACGGCGGCGGCGCAAATACGCGACAATTTATTGAACATGGGCTTTGAGCAAACGGAGGCAAAGCGAGCGATTCAGCCGACGTTGTTGGACGTGACGCGGACGATACGGCTTGTGACGGACGAGCGACCGCAATTGGGCACGTTGAATTTAAACTTGCAGGACGCGGCGATTGTCGATAAGACGCCCGACGGCTACGAGCTGACCTTGGAAAATTTATCGGCGTCGGATTTGCGGGAGCTTGCCGCCAACGCGAATAAAATCTTCAAGAGCGAGGCTGCGCGTGAAAAACTCCTAAAGGCGACGGGACACGAGGCATTTGCGGCGGAGGCGTCACCTGCCGAGCGCGGCGTTAAGTTTGCGGTACCGATGTTGTGTTTGGACTTCGGCGAGGGCGCGCGCCTGCAGAGCCGGAGGATTTTTTACCGTCGAATTGGCGATTGACGGGCAATTATGATGTTGACTTGCCGAATTTTAAGCGTGACGTTGAGGCGCGGCTTTACGAGTTCGACGTTTCGGGGCATAAGGTTCGGGAGCGATACCTCGGCGACACTGCGGAAAATTTATTCCTCGGCGCAACAAATTGGACACCGGCGGAGCTTGTCTTTTGGTTTGCGGAGCGGCTTTCGTCGCCCGACTTAACCTTCGAGGACTTATCGGAGTTCATACGACGGATATTGCAACGTTTGGCGGCGGAGGAAGGAATTACGCTTGCCGAGCTTGTGCGCTTGCGATTCACATTGCGGAAACTTTTGGCGGAAAAGATTAAGGCTTGTCGAGCGGCGGCGTACAAGGCGGGCTGGCAACAAGTCCTTTTCGGCGCGGAGAACGTTGCCTGCGTGAAGCCCGACATTACGCGGACTTTCAATGCAGAGTACTATCCCGCAAAGAATTTTTATACCGGGTGCGAGCAATTCCAAAAGCATTTTTATCCGACGGTCGGCGACATGAATCGCGAGGAGGTTTATTGTGCGCAACTGATTGACGCCTGTGAATCTGTTGCGACGTGGATACGTAACGTGGAGCGCGAGCCGTTGTATTCGTTTTGGTTGCCGACACACGCCGACAAATTTTATCCCAAAATAGGCAAGAAAACCCCCGACTCTTAGGCGGCGGGATGAATCGCCACTTGACTTTGTAAACCTGCAAAGATATATTTCAGCTGTAGATGACTACCACGTTAAAAAAGTGTACTTACGACCAACGGTTTGAAACAGAATCGTTTTTGGGGACTGGCGAGTTACCTTGCTCAACCTGGTCAAATTGACTAGTTGCTGGAGGCATAAAAGATACGCAATTCTTAAGAAAGGAAGGTATGAAAGTAAAAAGTAAGCGGAAGGCTCGAAAGAGGCGACCGTGTAGGGGCTACTTGGACTCGCCTTTGAGGATAAGGCTTTTGCAAACTTCTCATGAATCCCCCCGCCTCTTTAGGCGGTGGGTAGTTCAACTCGACTTTTTGGTCAAGCTGAAGCGCGGGACTTATGCTTTGGTGGAGTATAAGGGCGGGCACTTGGCTGATTCGTCGGATACGCGGGAAAAGCGGCTGCTCGGCGAACTTTGGGCTGAGCGCGGCGGCGGCAAATTTATAATGGCGACTTCACGGGACGACACGGGGCGCGACCTTGCAACTCAACTGCGCGAATTTTTTCGATAAACCGTTCGAGGAGACGTGAGCCGGAGGAGGTGAGCGCATGGAATTTTTACGGCAACTGTGGGGCGCGGTGATTTATTTCCTGTTCCCGTCGCGGTGTCCCGTATGCCGCGAGATGGTCGACGAACGTTATCAGCTCTGCTCAACCTGCGCGGCCAAGATTTTGCGATTGGATTTTTACGAACACCCGCCCGCGCCGTTGGCTAAAGTCTTGCGCGTGACCAAGTATCGGGACGGTTCTCGCGAACTGCTTCATAAGCTAAAGTTCGATAACAATCTTAACGTCGTGCCCGCGCTGAAAAGAATCCTTGACGACGTTGCCGAACGCGAGGAGATTTTAAATTTGCTTGGCGGCGTCGATGCGGCGGTACCCGTTCCGCTCCACGAGGGGCGATTTAAGGAGCGCGGCTTCAATCAGACGGAAGAGATATTCGGTGATTGGCTGGCTAAGAAAAATTTGCCGCTGCGTAACCTGCTGATTCGACGGTTGCCGACGCCCAAGCTCTACAATCACGGCAAGGCGGAGCGCGAAAAGATTCTTAGCGGAGCGTTCGCGCCGAGGGAATCCGTTGACCTGAGCGGGCAACACGTTTTAATCGTCGACGACATCTTTACGACGGGCACGACCTGCAAGGAGTGCGCCAAAGTTTTAAAAGACCTGGGCGCGTCTGAGGTATCGGTGCTTGCGTTCGCGGCGGACTTCGGCGACAATAAGCCGACGGGCAACGCTTGACAAAGTGCGGCAAGGCTGAGCGTTCACCGCCGACTTCGGCGAAAACTTTAACGAACAATGCGCGGCGAGAAGCTTAACGTTATCCACACCGGATGCAACGTCACGTTGCTCGCGGCTGACTTCGACGACAACAAGCCGACGGGCAACGCTTGACAAAGTGCGGCGCATTGATTATCATTGGCGGGCATGATTGAACTGAACAGCGACAATAGGTGATTCGAATAACGAAAGCCTGTAAGCTTGACGGAAGTCGGGTTTGCGGGCTTTTCGGCGTTTGCGGAGGTGATAGCTCCATGCAGGAAATTTGTTGGCACAGTAAATATTTGCGGCGCAACATGACGGTGAAAATTTACGGCAAGGGCGGCGTCCCGTTCCTGATTTTCCCGACGCAGGACGCCATGAGCGATAACTTTGAGAACTTCGGCATGATTGACACGCTGAGAGACTTTATCGACGGCGGGCGGATTAAGCTTTACTGCGTCGATACGGTTGACCAAGAGACGTGGTCGAATGTTTACGGCGATAAAGTTTGGCGAGCCGAGCGTCAAGAAGCTTACTACAGCTACATAATCGAGGAGGTCTTGCCGATAATCGGCGGGTTGCCCGTGGCGGCGGGTTGCAGTTTGGGCGGGCTTCATGCGGCGATTGTCTTCCTGCGTCGCCCCGAACTGTTTGCCGGTATGCTGTCGCTGTCGGGCGTCTACGACGCCAAATTTTTCTTCGACGGCTGGTTGAATCCCGTGCTCTACGACAATTCGCCGACGGATTTTCTGGCTAACATGCCGCCGAATCACCCGTACATTGAGCTTTACAACGCGAAGAAAATTATCCTGTGCGTCGGGCAAGGGCGTTGGGAGGACGAAGGTCGGCGAACGACGGCAATCATGCGCGAGATTTTCAACGCTAAAAAAATCCGTGCGCAGACGGATTTTTGGGGATTCGACGTTGACCACGATTGGCTTTGGTGGAAAAGGCAAATGCTTTATTTCCTGGCGCAATTCTTGGAGGAGGGGCACCGATGAACTTTATCTTTATATCGCCGCAATTCCCGAAGCATTATTGGAATTTCTGCGACCGCTTAAAGAAAAACGGCGTCAACGTGCTGGGCATTGGCGACACGCCTTTTGACGCCCTGCGCCCCGAACTCAAGGCGGCTCTGACCGAATACTACTACCTGCCGCACTTGGACGACTATGAGGCGGTGTTTAAGGCGACGGCGTTTTTCAGCTTTAAGTACGGCAAGATTGACCGGCTCGAATCGAACAACGAATTTTGGTTGGAGCAGGACGCTCGGCTCCGAAGCGACTTTCACATTACGACGGGCGAGCAACTTGAAAATATCGGGCGCATAAAAAATAAGTCGGCGATGAAGGCTTACTACGCCAAAGCGGGCGTCCCGACGGCGCGGCTCCACAAAATCACGGACATTGCGGCGGCTAAAGATTTTATCGCGCAGGTCGGCTACCCCGTTATCGTCAAGCCCGATGTCGGCGTGGGCGCGAGCGATACCTTCAAGCTGGAGAACGACGCGCACTTGGAAAAATTTTTCGCGACATTGCCCGCCGTGCCCTACGTCATGGAGGAATTCGTCACGGGCGACATTTGCTCCTACGACGCGATATTGAACGCCGATTCGGAGCCGCTGCTTGAGTCAATGACGGTCTGGCCGCCGTCGGTTATGGACATCGTGCTCAAGCAACTGGATTTGTCATACTACACGGCGGCTTACGTGCCCGAAAAACTCTGCGCGGTCGGGCGGGCTACGGCTAAGGCGTTCGGCGTCAAAAGTCGGTTTGTTCACCTGGAGTTCTTCCGCTTGACGGAGGCTAAGGCGGGCTTGGGCGAGGTCGGCGATTTCGTCGGCTTGGAAGTGAACATGCGTCCCGCCGGCGGCTATACCCCCGATATGATGAACTTTGCGCACTCGACGGACGTTTATCAAATTTGGGCGGACATGGTTACGGACAACAAGCGCAAGCTTCCCGACAGCGGCGAACATTTCTATTGCGTCTACGCCTCGCGCCGCGACGGTCACCGCTATGTTCACACGCACGAAGAAATTTTGGCGCGTTACGGCGGGCAAATCGTCATGTGCGAACGTATGCCTGATATGATGGTTCCGCAAATGGGCAACCAAATGTACACGGCGAAAGTAGCGGACTTGGCGGCTACGGAGGAATTTATCCGATTCGTGCAGGAGCGGACGCCATGACGACGCGGCAACTGACTTTGGCGGCGATAATGACGGCGTTCGTATTCGTGGCGACGTTCGTGCCGAAAATCCCGATACCGCTGGGCTACGTGCACTTGGGCAACGCGGCGATTTTTCTGGCGGTAATGTTCGGCGGGCGGCGCATAGGAATTTTAAGCGGCGTAGTCGGCTCGGCGTTGGCGGACTTGTTGAGCGGTTTTCCGATATGGATTGTGCCGACGATATTTATCAAGGCGGCGGAGGCGGAAATTTTTTGGCGACTGCGCGAGAAACATTTTCTTATCGGACTAATCGCGGCGGGCTTGGTAATGGCGACGGGCTACACATTGGCGGGCGCGTTCCTCTACGACAGCTTGAGCGCGGGGCTTGCGTCGACGCCGGGACTTTTGCTTGAGGCGGCGGTAAATATTTCCGTCACGATAATTTTAAGCATGGCGATAAAAATTCGAGGTGGTGACGATGGTCAAAAAAATTAAGCATGGAATTATCCCCGACGAAGTGTTAAACTTCACGCTTAACGAAATGCAAGGAATTCTAAGCGGCGAAGTTATCTTCGTGGCGCAGGACGGGCGGCTCATGCAAGTTGAAATTACACAGCGTCGGCGATTGGCGGATTGGTCGGAGAAAATCCCGCCGTGGAGCGAGGAGGTCAAAGCCAACCTTATCAATCAAATCGCCCGCGAATTTTCTACGCTGGCTTACGGGCGGCTTGTCCTCAAGATTCAAAAGGGTCGTGTATCGCAAATGGAGCGAACCGTTCAAAGCCGCTTCACGGGCTTGGACGGCGAAGGAATTTAGAGGAATTAGGAATTAGGAATTAGGAATGGGGAATGGGGAATTAAAATGGCAAAAATTTATAATCACTTCAACGAGCTTATCGGCAACACGCCGCTTTTCAGACTGCAAAACTTTGAGCGCAACAATAATCTTTCCGCGCAGATTCTCGCAAAGCTTGAGTACTTCAATCCTGCCGGCTCCGTCAAGGACAGAATCGCCTGGGCAATGATTGACGACGCCGAACGCTCCGGCAAGCTCCAACCCAACAGCGTAATTATCGAGCCGACCAGCGGCAACACGGGCGTGGGACTGGCGGCGGTCGCGGCGGCTCGCGGCTACAAAATTATTATCGCCATGCCCGAAACCATGAGCATTGAGCGCAGGAAAATCCTCCAGGCTTACGGCGCGGAGCTGGTCTTGACGGCGGGCAGTGCCGGCATGAAGGGCGCGATTGCCAAAGCTAAGGAACTCGCCGCGCAGACGCCCAACGCGTTTATCCCGTCGCAGTTCACCAACCCCGCAAATCCCGAATGCCATAAGAAAACGACTGCCCGCGAAATTTGGGACGCGACCGACGGCAAGCTTGATATTTTCGTGGCGGGCGTCGGGACGGGCGGAACTTTAAGCGGCGTCGGCGAATTCCTTAAGGAACAAAATCCCGCGATAAAAGTCGTGGCGGTGGAGCCGGATTCTTCACCCGTGCTCAGCGAGGGCAAAGCGGGTTCGCATAAGATTCAGGGCATCGGCGCGGGCTTCGTCCCCGACACGCTCAACACCAAAATTTATGACGAGGTCTTTCGCGTGCCCAACGAGGCGGCGTTCGATACCGCCAAGGAAATTGCCCGTTCGGAAGGCTTGCTGATTGGCATATCGTCGGGCGCGGCGGCTTATGCGGCTAAGCAAATCGCCAAGAAAAATCCCGGCAAGACTATCGTCGCGCTCCTGCCCGATACCGGCGAACGTTATTTGTCGGCTCTGAACTTCTGAACAAGCGGCGTCTTCGATATTAAGCCCGTCAAGTCGGCGGGCTTTTTTATTGGCAAAGGGCGGCGTTCGTTGTATAATCTGCAAAGTTTAATTTTGGGAGGTAGAAATTTTGAAGATGAACGGAGCGCGGGCACTCCTTGAGAGCCTGAAGAATGAGGGCGTCGAATTGGTATTCGGCTACCCCGGCGGCGTAGTCTTACGCCTTTACGACGAGATTTATAAAATGAAGTTCCCCAACATCTTGACGGGGCATGAGCAGGGCGCGGTACATGCGGCGGACGGCTATGCGCGAGCAAGCGGCAAGGTCGGCGTCGTCATAGCTACCAGCGGTCCCGGCGCGGCGAATCTCATCACGGGCATTGCTACCGCCAACATGGATTCGATACCGCTGGTCTGCATTACGGGGCAGGTCGCCAACCCCGCTATCGGCAAGGACTCCTTCCAAGAGGTCGACGTTTGCGGCATCACCACGCCCATAACCAAGCACAATTATCTCGTCAAGGACGTGAACGATTTGCCCCGCGTCGTCAAGGAGGCGTTCTTCATTGCCAAGACGGGGCGTCCCGGTCCCGTGGCGATTGACATTGCCGCCGACGTGTTCAATGCCGAATTCGATTTTGAATATCCCGAAGCCGTCAATCTGCGCGGCTACAGCGGCAAAAATCCCGTGGCGGAGTCGACGGTCGATGAAGTCGTCAAGGCTTTGGAGGCTTGCCAACGCCCGCTTATCTTCTGCGGCGGCGGCGTGACAGGTTCCGATACCTCCGACGAATTGCGCAAGATTGCAGCGCGGCTCGGTTGTCCGTCAACGTCGACGCTCATGGGCTTAGGCTGCCTCGACGCCGACACCGACGGCTTTTTGGGCTTCGCGGGTATGCACGGCTCCTACGGCGCGAACATGGCGATTCAAGCTTGCGACCTGCTGTTGTGTATCGGTATGCGCTTCAGCGACAGGGTGACGGGGCGCGTCGCGGATTTTGCTCCGAACGCCAAGATTGTACACTTTGAGCTTGACCCCGCCGAAATGAATAAAAATGTTTCCGTCGATTTGAAAGTCCTCGGCGACCTGCGTCAATCGCTCCCCATGTTCAGGGAAAAGCTCGACGAATCCCTTACCAACTTTGCCGATAAATTTGCCGCGTGGAAAGCTCAAGCCGTCGACAAGGGCGCGGAACACCCCTTTACGTGGCAGGACGAGGACGACGTAATTAAGCCCGGCGCACTCATCAGCAAAATCAGCAGCATTTGCGACGACAATACAATCGTTGTCACCGACGTTGGGCAACATCAAATGTGGGCGGCGCAATTCTTTAAAGCTCGCAAGCCCCGCCAATTTTTGACTTCGGGCGGACTCGGTACCATGGGCTACGGCTTGCCCGCCGCGCTCGGTGCCAAACTCGCTTGCCCCGATAAAAACGTCGTGCTCTTCACCGGCGACGGCTCTATCATGATGAATATCCAGGAACTCGCCACGCTCGCCGATAACGACATCGACGTTAAAATCGTCATCGTGCATAATTTTATCCTCGGCATGGTCGGGCAGTGGCAACGGCTTTTCTACAGTCACCACTATTCGGCGTCGGAGCTGAAGTATAAGCGCGACTTCGTGAAGATAGCCAACGCAATGGGCGTGCGCGGCTACCGCTTGACCAAAGCGGAGGAGTTGGAGGACGATTTGGTAGAAATTATGTTCTCGAAGGGCGCGGCGGTTATCGACGTTTACGTTCCCGAAGAGGAAGACGTATTGCCAATGGTACCGGGCGGCAAGCGGCTCGACCAAATGGTTTTGGGCAGTAATTGAACGACGCCTGCGCACAAAAAAACAAGCACCCGTTAAGAGTGCCTGCTTAAGCCGAATTATTTTTGCGAATTACTTCAAGGTTACACCGACGCGGCTGTCCATGAGATAGGGACTCGAAACGGCAAAGCCCTTCAAACTGTCGAGCGGATAGGGCAAAGCGTTTCCTTCTTGGTCGTAGACGCCGATAACCCAAAACAGCGCGTCGACTTGCCCGGAGGTCAGCGCGGCACTGCGAGCACCGGCTTCAATACTTACAAGCTCGACGTTCTTGTTAATGCGCTTGCCGAGTTCGCCGAGGAATGCGACATTGAAACCGGCGGGCTTGCCGTCGCTGGTTACAAAGTCCATAGCCGGCATATCGCCCGTGACGGCAACTTTAATGGTATCCGCGCCTTCGATAACGGGAATGGGCGTTGCGGCGGGTTCGGCGTTGCCGACATCGGTGATATTCTCCTTGATGAGCTTGTCGAGCGTGCCGTCGTCTTTCATGGCTTTAATCGCCGAATTGATTTCTTCAATCTGCGCGGCGTCCTTTTCCTGCATACCAATCGAGTAGCCCAGAATCGGTTTGAGGTTGTTGTCGATAAGCTTGATGTCTTCGTTGCGAGCCGCTATGTAGTTGCCGACTTTACTGCTTGTTGCGAAATGGTCGATTTGTTTGGACTGGAGAGCCATAATCATGGCGTTCATGTTATCGTAGAAAACAACAGTGCGCGGCGCGACGTAGCCGGCAGGTTGCCCCTCACTCTCGGCGATGCTTTCCGTCCAGCGTTTGTAGCCTTCCTCGTCCAAACCGATTGGCATAAGTGCACCGACTTTGTCAGACTTCTGCTCACCGGCGGCAGGCTCCGGCGGCGTCTGCTTGTCGTCATTGCCGCCGCAACCCGCACAACTCAGCAATACGACAAAGGCTAAAAGTAATCCGAATAGCCTTTTCATAACGAACCTCCTTGAAAATGTTTTTGGTCGTCAGTGATTGACTGCCCGCATTATATGGGACGGTCGTTAAATTTTCAATCACAAAGTGAGGAGGATTTATCTTGAAGAAATATTTTTTGGCGGTGCTGGTTGAGAATAAGCCCGGTGTCTTGACGCACGTATCGGGACTTATCAGCCGCCGCGCCTTTAATATCGAAAGCATTTCCGCCGGCTACACCGAAGAGCCGTCCGTCACGCGGATAAATATCGTCGTCAGCGTCGAATCCGAAAATGAACTCGACCAGGTTGTCAATCAGCTCGGCAAGCTTATCGACGTGATTAAAATCGTCAACCTCAGCAAGTCGCCCTCCATTGAGCGCGAACTCGTCATGATTAAAGTCCGCGCCAATAAGGAGACCCGCGCAGATTTGGTCAGCGTCGTCGACATCTTCCGCGCCCAAATCGTCGACATCACCTCGGAGAACGTCGTTATCGAACTCACGGGCAGCCAGAGCAAGATTGACGCGATTTGCGAAGTCCTCAGCGATTATGAAATCGTCGAAATTGCTCGCACGGGGACTATCGCCCTGTCCAGAGGTCCGATACCCGTCAAGGCTATGTAGTAATGCGCAAGGTTCTGTTGATAATCTGCGCGGTTGCCGTGTTGATAAGCGGTTGCGGCAGTCAAGTTGAGACGGTGCCGCCGTTGCCGGGGACGTTGCCAAATGCTTTGACTGCGCCCGATAAGCTCGACAGCGATATTTACTTCGACGCTACGGTTTCAATGCGCGGCTTCACGACGCTGGCGGCGGGCAATGTTTACTTGACGCTCCCCGACCTGCTCGGCGACCTGTGCGGCTCCATGGGCGCGGTTAAGTTTTACGGCTTCGGCGAACAGATTCACGCCCTCGACGGCAGGAGCCATCGCCAATTCGCGACGCCCGACGTCTACACCGAGCCGATAACTGCCGTTGCCAACGTCATCGACGCGGCGGATACTTCGCACCTGTCGATTATCGTCACCGACCTGTTTGAAAGCGATTCGGATTGGAGCAACGTCACGCAAAAGCTCCGCGACAAATTTTTTGCAAATCACCTGGCGGTTGCGGTTATCGGGATTAGGAATTCGTTTTACGGCGACATCTTCGACGTGGGCTTGAACGCCGCGAAGTTCCGCTACAATTCGGCGGACAATCCCGACCGTTACCGTCCGTTTTACCTGCTGATTATGGGGCGCGACGACGCCGTTAAGTCTTTCCTGCGCAAGTTCAATGAGCGGCAGACTTTGCCGAACGATACGGGTTACCTGCTGTTGTCGGAGAATTTGACGGAGACGGCAAGCGACTTCCGCAACTTTGAGCTGGGCGAGGTCGAAAACTTTTATTCGGACGATACGCTGGGCGTCGGCGACGGCGTTAAGGAATTCGGGTTAGATAAATTTTCCGAGGCGGCGTCGTTCATATTCAGTTGGAGGTATCAACCGCCGCTGGGAGCCTGTCCGCTTGACTTGTCGACGTTCGACACGGAGCTTGAAATATTTTCGGTCGAGGGCGAGGAGTGGACGCCGCTTGAGGGAAACGATTTGCGCATCAGCTTGCTGAAGGACGACAGGCAGGCGGCGATATTCCTGGTAAAAGTCGCGTTGACGCCCGAACGGTCATTGGCGGAGGGGAAATTAAACTTCGTGCGGATAAAGGTCATGCCGACGGAGGCGGGCTGTCGATTGCCGCCGTGGGTGGAGCTGTGGAGCGTGAACGTCGACGGCGCGGCTAAAACCTTCGACGGCTCCAAGACGCTGAACTTAACGCGGATACTCAGCTCGTTGAAGGATTCGGTATTCGCCGCCTCGCGCCCCGCGCTGTTGAATATAAATTTCGTGGTGACGCCGTA
>ERZ842401.2106-NODE-2106-length-27106-cov-30.215223_pt1 | contig 27106 bp, 22 predicted proteins | sample MGYA00521270_ERZ842401 | MGnify/ENA primary metagenome ERZ842401 (study PRJEB31892, sample SAMEA3878208) | bioreactor metagenome | biome: Moose rumen | place: Sweden | collected 2011-10 | study: EMG produced TPA metagenomics assembly of the PRJEB12797 data set... | reverse complement strand
AAATCCAAATTTGATTTCAAAATTGCCATTTCACAACGGTATTGTCCAAATTTGGATTCAAAATGCAGGTTTGCACGAGTGCGGCGACTCGTTTTCTTTTCAAAATGTCCATTTCACCGCTGCGGCGTTATGTTCGGCGGCGTTCGGCGTGGGCGCAGTAGTAATCTTGTTTGTTTTGGTACATTGCCTTGTCGGCGCGCTCAAACACGGCGGAATAATCGCGGTCGCTTTCTTTGGAAAAGGCGGCGGCACCATGTGAAACGGACAATGCTTCTATGCTTGGATTTTCTTTGTTGAACGAGGCGATTTTTGATGCAAAGAGCGCGTTTTTTTCGTCGATTTTTTCTTTGTCCGACGATTCAAAAAGCGCAACGAACTCATCTCCGCCAGTTCGGAAAATCTGGCAGTCAGAAAACACCTCGCTGATGATTTTTGCCGCGTTGGTAATCAGCGCATCTCCTGCTTCGTGCCCGAGGGTATCGTTCACCTTTTTGAGCGCGTTCACGTCGAACACAAACACCGAAAAATCCGCCATATCCTCGGTAATTCGCTTTTCCAAAAGCCGCACCGCGTCGATGTATGCTGCTTTGTTTTTCACGCCCGTCATCGAATCCTTGTACGCGAGCGTGTGTATGTGCGAAATGTATTCCTTGAGCTCGATTGCGATTTTGCGAATCGATTCGGCAAGCGTGCCCAACTCGTCGTTGGAGCGATAATCCACGCTGGCGGTAAACTCGCCGTGCGCAATGCGGGAAGCGGTGTTGGTGAGCGTGAGGACGGGATTTAAGACGCGATTGCACAGATGGTTTGAGAGCAGCACGCCCGCGATGATGATTGCAGAAAAAATGAGCAGCAGACGCAAAAACAGTTTGCTTTGAAGCGAAAACAACTCGCGTTCGGGCACGGAAAGCGCAAGCAACATTCCGTTTTTCATACTGGCAAGAATGAGGCGGAAGCGATTTTTTTGATAGCGAAATTTGTACGCTTTGCCTGTGTCTACAAACTCGTCTGCAAAAAAATTGCTCAATCGGCTGATTTCTTCGTAGCGGAAAAACTGGCTCGCGAGCAGTCCCGACGGGAAATCCTTGTGATAAATCAGATTGCCCGTGTTGCCCACCAAAAAGCCGAATGCTGCTTCGTAGCCCACGTTGTCCACCGCATGGCGCAAGCGCGAAACCTCGATGTCCATTCCTGCCACGCCGAAAAATACGCCGTCCGCATTGTACAGCGGCACCGTAAACGAAATCGTGCTGGCGACGTGCTCCAAGTTGTGATTTTGGTAGGGACCGAGCCACGCGGGAAATCCGTTTTGCTTTGCTTCAAAGAACCAGCGCGCATTTTTCGGCTCGTTTTCTGAAATGTGCGCAATGTTGAAATCCGTTTTTGAAAAAACAGAAATGCCCATCGCTTCGGTTCGCAAAATATACACGCTCAGCGGATTTTGAAAAACGTCGGGCGACAAACACACATACGCGGTTTTTACAAACGGCAGAACCTCGGCGTATTTTTGCGCGCTGCTTGAAATCTGCTGCTCAAAATCCGCGCGGTATTGCTCGTTTTCTGATAATGCCGCACAATCTGCGCTTAAAACTTCGTTCGCAAGATAAAAAACCGCGTTTTCCACGCTGTCGAAATCGTCGTTAAGACGGCTGGTTTTTTCTGTAATGATGAGCCGCATTGCCGTTGCGCTCTGCGTGTCGATTGCTTTGTGCACATAAAAAACGCAGACGACCGACAGCACGACCGCCACCGCCGCGGTGAGTCCCAGACACGAGCGCAAAAAAGAGGTGCGGATTGATTTTTTCTTTTGCAATGGCATATTTTACCCCCGTTTTACGCCGTTCCCGCCGAGTTCTTTTACATTGTAGCACAAACACGCCGCGCGGTAATAGTTTTTCTTGATTTTGTCCGAAATCCGCACTTCTGTAAGCCCGACCGAAACCGTTACTAATCCTGCGTCTTTTATGTTCCGCACAAATTGGCGGCACAGCGCATATGCGTTGTCTATCGGCATTTCAAAAAGCACCAGAAATTCGTCTCCGCCCCAGCGAAGCACCATTCCGCGATTTGCCAAAAGATAGAGCATCTCTTTGACCACCGCCACCAGCACATCGTTGCCGTTGAGCGTGTCGTTGGCTTCCTTAAAAAAATCGATGTCGAACACGGCAAGGCTTTGATAGCGCGTTGTGTTAAAAACGCCGCGTTCGCCAAACGTGTCCTTAAAGAAATTGCGGTTCGGCAAGAGCGTGAGCGGGTCGGTTTGGCTTGAATCCGCGGTGATTTTCGGGCGATAATCGGCAAAATGAGACTGTTTTCGAAGCGCATACAGCACGGTAAGTCCCGCGCCGAAAACAAAAATCGCACACAGATAAAAGAGCTGCGACGGCGAAAACGGCTCGCTTCCGCGCATAACAAAATACCAATCCCCCACGCCCGCGCGCCCCGATACCGCATACGACGTAACGCCCGTTCTGATATACCGAAATGAATCGTCCGCATTGTTCTTGGGCAAAAGCCACGCAACCGACGCGGTTTTTATATCCACAAAATTGGTGTCGAGCATAACCAAGCCGGTGCTGTTAGACAGATTTATCTTTACATTGTATTGCTTTTCGAGCAGAGCAAAAAGCGCAAGCAAATCGCGCACATATATCGAGGTCATTACCACGCCCAAAAACTCCCCGTTTTGCTCAATGCGGGCAGAAAAGCGCAGCGTGGAATCTTTTGCGTCTTCGTCCGTGCGGTACACGCTCAAAATGCCCTTTGCGCCGCCTTTGAGCGCAATATACCACGCACCGAGGTCATTTTCCTGCACATCGGTGCTTTTTTCGCCGTCTGCATAATAGAAAGTGTGCGTTTTTTCGGACACAAACGAAACTTCAGCCAGCGAAAATTCTTTTTTGATACGCGAAAGATACGCCTGAATTTCCGAATCGTTCTCGGGATTTTGCGCCGAAGCCAAAAACGAAGAAAACTCGTCGGTAGACATCGCCATCGACCGCGAAATCTGAATGGGGCGCTGGATTTCGGCGGTAATTTTTTGCGACAGGTATTCGGCAAGCAGAACGCACGTCTGCTGTGAAAGCGAATACGCTTTTCTGACCGTCAGCGCGTGAATGAGCGATAACAGTACGATTGCAAAAAAAGCACATACGCGGCACGTTTCGTCATTGATTTTTTCATCATTGTTTCTCTCTTTACCGCCCGAAAAGCGAAAATCCGCGTCCAGTGCGCGACGGGTGCGAACCGGGCTTTATCCATTGCACTGCCCGATTGCTGATTTTGGTGCGCTGCTCTGCAAATTCATCGAGATACTGAAACAGCCATTGCGCCAGTTCCGCATCTCCCCTAAAATTCTCGTCAGCACAATCGGCGAGAATCAAAAAAAAATCCACGAAATCGCTTTTGATGTGCGCCGTTGCAAGATTTTCGGCAAACGCCATAAACGAAGCCGCCGCCGCCGAAACGTGCGGAGCAGAAGCGAGCGACAAATCCATTCCCTCTCGAAAGAGCGACACAAGGCTGTAATTTTTGCGCACCAAAAAGATGAGTTTCGGGCGGTCAGAGCCGCTTCGATTTTGCTTTTTGAACCGCGCCAAAAGCTCCACCGCCAAATATTGAAACCCTGCACATTCCGTGTCCAGTGCCTTTGCGCACTCGCTTATGCTCACGTTTTTGAGCACCTTTGCACATTCTTCCTCGTCAAAATACAGCAGAGCCTCGCTGATTTTTGCGTTTTGCTCCGCCTTTATCAGCAGATTTTTTGCGGAAATCGGCGTGTTTTTATGCCACAAAATGGCAGTCTGGTCGTCTGTGGGGGCGCTGCATGTGCGAACGGCAGCACGATTTGTATATTTTGCCGCGTCCGAAAACGCAGTTGTATCCTTGCCTGCTTCAATAAATAGATTTTTCATATTTTCCATAAAAGAATTATACCACAATTCACATAAATACGGCATTACTCCCGCATTTTTTTTGTTCCGCTCACGCGCGGAAAGCCTTTTTTTCGCACATTCGCACGTTTGTCAATGGACGAGAAAAAAAACGCATATTTCTCTTGACAATACTGTTTTTTTTTCACAATAAACCAGATTCTTTGGCGCGAAGACAAAAGAAGCAAGGAGTTTTCAACCTTGTAGATTAGATTTCTTTTTGCTATAATGCAATTATTATGAAACTCTGGCTAAAATACATATTGGGCATTATCCTCGGCATTGCATCTGTTTTTATAATCCCGCTTGATTCTCCGCAGGCGGTGGCGATTTTGGATTTTCTCACCGAGATTTTTACGCGATTTGGGCGATACGCATTGCTTCCCGTGTTGTTTTTCGGCGCGGGTATCGCGGTCTTCAAATTGCGCGACGGCGGGTTTATGGCACTCAGCGCGTTTTGGATTTGCGTGACGCTTGTGCTGTCTTCGGCGATTCTTGCCGCGCTGGGCACGGTTGGCGCGATTTTGGTAAAACTGCCGCCGTTCCCGATTTCTGCGGAACGAAGTATCAGCGAAGTGAGCATTTCGGTAAAAGATTTGGTGATGCGCGTGTTCCCTCAAAGTCCGTTCAGCGCGCTTTTGGAAGGCACGTTCCTTTTGCCGTGCTTTGTGTTCGGCGGTGCTGTGGGCGGCGCGTGTGCCACGGACAAAACCGCGTCTAAGCAAGCCGTGGGCGTTTTGGAATCATTCTCGTGCGTGGCGTATTCAATGCTGTGTTTTTTTTCGGATATGATGACAATCGGCATTATGGCGCTGTCGTGCCGCTGGGCAATCAATTTTTCATCGGTGCTCAAAGCGGGCGTGTATATGCCGCTCATCGTTATGCTCACGGTGAATCTGCTGCTGGTTGCGTTCGTGCTCTACCCGCTGCTGCTGCGCCTTGTTTGCCACGACCCGCGCCCGTACAAAGTGCTGTATGCGTCGCTCTGCCCGTTCTTGACGGGATTTTTCACGGGCGACACCAATCTGACGCTGCTTTTGTCAATGCGCCACGGAAAAGACAGCCTCGGAATCCGCCGCAGAATGAATGCTGTTTCGTTCCCGATTTACTCGATTTTTGCGCGCGGCGGCTCTGCGCTCGTTACGTCGATTTGCTTTGTAACCATTTTGCGCACTTACTCGTATCTGGAAATCGGATTTTCCACGACGCTGTGGATTGGGGTGATGTCGTTTTTGCTGTCATTCGTGCTGTGTTCATTTTCGACCGGCGGTCCGTTCATTGCGCTTACCATTATGTGCACGATGTACGGGCGCGGCTTTGCGTCGGGCTTTTTGCTCCTGCGTCCCGCGTCTGCGATAATCTGCGCGTATGCGGCGGGGCTGGACGCGCTTTCTGCGATGTTCGGCAGCTACATCATCGCGGTAAAGACGGGCACTATCGAACACCGAGCCACCAAGCAATTCATCTGATGAAAATGTGTCATTATCTCACCTTCGCTCATAGTTTTGACACGGGTGCATTTTGCTCAAAAAATGAGACCGAGATGATTTTTCGTCTTTTTAGCACTAAAAAAGCGAAAAATTCTTTTGGGGAAGTGTTTTTAGTGCTAAAAAAGCACGAAGTATTGAAATTTTTCAATATTTTAGCACTAAAAAAGTCCGCCCAGACTTGTGCAAGGATTTTTAGCGCGAAAAAATGTCGCCCAAGTTTTTTTTAGGATTTTTTATTTATTAAAACCTCTCCAAAAATCAGCCTAAAAGCCGCTTTATTGCGGGATTTACGCCCAGCGCGGATTCGAGCGCGGCGCAGTCGGCGGACACTGGTTTTGCACCGCGATTTTTGACAGCGCGGATTAAAATGTTTTTGGGCGTATGCTCCATATCGATGAACTCCAAAAGCTGCACGCTGTATCCCGCGCTTTCAAGATATTCGGCGCGCAATGCGTCGGTTACAAGCGCAGAAAACCGCTCCTTGATAATGCCGTATTTCAAAATCGGCGCAAAAAGCGAATCGGTGGTTTTGCCAATCTGTGCATTCAGTTCGTGCTGGCAGCACGGCACGCTCAAAATCACGCGCGCGCCCTTTTGCACCGCATACGAAAGCGCGAAATCCGTCGCGGTGTCGCAGGCGTGGAGCGTGATGACCATATCGAGCGCGCCGCCTTCGTATTGCGCGATGTCTCCCACCCGAAAATGCAGACCGTCAAATGCGAGTTTGCGCGCCAAAGCGTCGCAGTGCGCGATAACGTCGGCTTTGAGGTCAAGCCCCGTGATTTCTACCGAAAGTCCTCGGATATTGTGCAAAAAATGATAGACCGCGAACGTGAGGTACGATTTCCCCGAGCCGAAATCCGCGATTTTTATGGTCTTTTCAGATGAAGCAAGTTCGGGCAAAACGTCGGCGATAAACTCCAAAAAGCGATTTATCTGCTTGAATTTGTCGTATTTTGCCGCAATGACTTTGCCTTCTGCGGTCATTACGCCGAGTTCCACCAAAAAAGGCACTGCTTCGCCTTCTTTTATGATGTAGTTTTTCTGCCGATTCAGATTTTTGTTGCCCTGCGCCTTGAGCAGCGGCTGTTCTGTGCCGAGTTCTTTTCGCAAAACCGTAATCCGTCCCTTTTTGTTTGCCAGCGTTGTGATAATGTGCGTGTCGGTGCGCTCAACCACGTTTTTGAACGTCGTTCCTGCATTCTTTTTGATAAAATCTGCCGCCTCGGGAGGAGTAAACACACGCTGGAAAACCTGCTTTTCGGTAAAAAATTCCGCGTCATAGGCGTTTTTTTCCGCATTAAAAAAAAGACGTACCCGAATATAATCGCGCCCGAGCGTGTCTGCCGCAGTTTTGGCAGGTTTTGAAAAAGTTGCTGAAATCGTCATAAAAATCCCCGAAAAAATATCTTTGCGCCTATCTTACGCGATTTTTCGCCGTCTGTGCAAGCCTTTTGCACTTGGCTTTATTTTGCGAGAGAGCAATAAAATAGCCGCCTAGTCCGAAATACTAAGGCGGCGAGTGTCCGAAAGGACATTTCAAAACGATGTATGAAGGCTAACCTATCTTAGTTGCGCTTCATTTTTATTATATCGGATACTCCCAAAAAAATCCATATCAATCTAAAAAAAATCCGTGTTTGCGGCGTTATAGCCCCTGTTTTTCCCGACCTTGCAAGAAAAATGAGCCGATAATAAAAAGTGAGGCGCAATTATAGGAACTTTGACGAGTTCTGACAAGATTGGCGGTTGGCTTTTCTGGCTCTAGTGGCTTTGCCGTATGGTGAAGTCATACTTTTTCAGCTGGGAGGGCGTGCAGATACTATGCAACGAATCATTTTGATTCTCGTGATAATCGCAGTGCTTTTTTTGCTCGATTATCCGGCGTGGTAAAACCACCCTTTCGCACTTACTTTGCGAGAGAGCAATAAAATAGCCGCCTAGTCTAGTACACTAAGGCGGCGAGTGTCCGAAAGGACATTTAATGTTTTGTATGAAGGCTAACCTATCTTAGTTGCGCTTCATTTTTATTATATCGGATACTCCCAAAAAAATCCATATCAATCTAAAAAAAAATCCGCCGCACATAAAACAAGCCCGCACTGCTGAAAACCAGAGCACGGGCTTTTGTTGTTATAATGTGCTATGCGAAGCGCACAGATTAGAATGTGTACTTCACGCTCACACCTGTTGCGTGGTGCTCTTGGTCTGTGTCTGTGCTGACATGAAGCCAGACATTTACGAGAGCATTCTTGCTTGCGTTGAAGACAACAGCAGGAGTTACCGTAACATACATATCTTTTCTATCGCCGTATTTCTTCTCGTCCCAAGCCTCTGGCACATACAGTGTGCTTTCTGCCTGAAGAGTAACGATGTCAGAAAGTTTGTACTGCAAGTACGGATTAAGTGTTGAAATCCATGGGGCTCCTGCTCCAGCAGCAAAATATTTGTCGTCTGCAATATAAAGATAACCGATTACGCCGAAAAGCACTGGGTCTGCGCTATATTCGAGTACAACTGAGGTTTTGAAGAAGTCTGTTGCATCGTCATCATCTTCTGACCACACATAATACTTTGCAGCATTATCTTTGTCTTCTTCTTTCCATTCAGTTCCACTCCAATAATAGCCCTTGCCCTTTGACCAAACTGAACTGTGGTCATACACTGCATCTGCGGCGAGAGTGAGGTTTTCAATTCCCTTGTAAGCGAATGAACCATAGAAGATGCCTGAGAAGTGTGCACCGCCAGCAACTGCAAACATTTCGCTGTCATACTTTGCACTTACAGAAAGAAGCCGACCGTCAAATTTCGGCTTTCCACTTCTGCGTAGATTTTTTTCTGAAACATTTTTTCCTTCGTAAACATCTTTATAGTAGTTATAGTATGCAGGGTTGTAGCTAGAACCTGCAAGAGTAACATATAAGCCCTCTATTGGACGCACAACAAGGCGAAGTCCGTAAGCGTCATGGTCACCGTTTACACCGTCAAATCCATAGCCAATATCGCCGTCTGTTGTGGTGTATTTGTCGAAGAGTTTTCCGCCCTCAACCATTACCGCGCCGTCGAAGAAATTGGCATACGCCTGTGCAAATTGAATATTGCCAGAATCAAAAAAATCTGCATCAGGATTTATAGATGTTTGGTAACGAAAATCTGCACCCCCCATATCGCCATCATAGTTTATAATCAATCTAGTTGCAGAACTTGCTCCCCAATGAGACCCTAAAAGATATGTTGTTCCGATTGGACTGTCTTCTTTAGCGTTTGCTACGTTATCAGAAAGGTCGCCTGAAATACCGCCGCGGACAAAGCCTGAAATCTTCAAGCCGTCGCCTGCGCTCACTGTTGCCGCCGCCAAAAGAGCCGCTGCTGTTGTTGCAATAAGTTTCTTCATAAGATTTCTCCTGTTTAGAAGTTTTTTACTTTCTCACTTTTTGTTGTGAATCAGTATTGCGAAAAAGGTTACACACTTTTTTTATTTTTTGCAATATTTTTTTGTTTTCTTTTTGTTGATTTTTGCTAAAAAAATTCTCATTTTCCCCTTGACATAAAATTCTTGCGCTTATCAGAGGCAGCAAGGGGCTTAAGCCCCTTGTTTCAAAGGCAGCCAAAAAAGATTTCTGTATCAAGTGTTCAGAATGATATAATGGCAAGCTGGAAAAATAAGATTGCGCAAGGGACAGCAAAATAATACACAGGGGGATTTTGGAGAAAAGCATATTGAGCGACCAGAGCGTTTGGCTCAATTAAACAAAGCAGGATTTTCTAGTGCGCGAGATTTTGTAGAAACAATCTGCAAGAATTATGATGAAATATATTCAAGCGGCACAAGGCTTATGTTAACAGGGGTATGCAACGGATACACTTGTATTATTGAATTGAAGCCTATAGAAAATGAAGAAGTTTACGACGTTATAACAGCGATGATAGCTCGCAGAAAATCTATTCTAAACAAAGCGGCGAAACAAAAAATAAGGCTGCTATGGCAACGAGTCTAGCAGCCTATACACGCCGAAATCTTTAAGTCCCTTCTTGCTTAAAGTCCAGTTAAGGCAGTCCAATGGGTTTTATCAAGGACACTCCCGACACCTATAATAATATCATTTTTCGACAAAAAGTCAATCAAATAGTTTTTCCGCTTTTTCATTTTTTGTAATCTGATTTGAATGCATTTTCCATTCTTGAACAATATGCCTTGTTTTTTGAGTGTGCGGAGTGGATAAGGCTTGTATACGACGGCGCGATTTTGTAGACTTTGGCTCAAGGAAAACAAAATGAATCTATCGCGATTAGTTCACCCCGATTTGCTCAAGGGGAACATTTTTAAGTCTCTGGTTTTGTTTACGCTACCGCTGTTGGTTTCCAACGTGTTCCAGCAGCTATACAATGCCGTGGATACGATGATTGTGGGGCATTACCTCGGAGAACAGAGCTTGGCGGCTATCGGCTCTTGCACGTCGCTTAACGATTTGCTCATCGGCTTTGGTATGGGATTCGGCACGGGATTAAGCATTGTGTCTGCGCGCGTGTTCGGCTCGGGCGACCGTGAGCGGCTCAAACGGGTTGCCGCCGAGTCGCTTTTGATAACGCTTGCCATTTCGCTCGTGCTGTTCGTGTTTACCCGCGTGTGTTTGCGCTCCATTTTGCTCGCATTGGGCACACCGCACGAAATTCTTGACGAATCGCTGTCGTACATCTCCACAATAACGATGTTTTCGGTGGTGCTGCTGCTGTATAATCTTTTGTCGGGCTTGCTCCGCTCTATCGGAAACTCATTTATGCCGCTCATTTTCCTTGTGCTCTCGTCGCTGCTCAATATCGCGCTCGACATCGTGTTTATCACGCGCTTTTCGCTCGGCGTGCGCGGTGCGGCGATTGCAACCGTGATTGCGCAGGCGATTTCTGCCGTGCTGTGCCTTGTGTATATCCTCAAAACGACGCGCATCATCGTCCCGTCGCTCACTCATTTTTGCATTGAAAAAAAATTGCTCAAAGAACTTTTTGCGCAGGGACTTTCAATGGCGTGTATGGGCTCGCTCGTCAACTCGGGCACGGTGGTTCTGCAATCGGCAATAAACTCGTTCGGCACGCTCATCATTGCGGGGCACATCAGCGCGCGAAAAATCTTTTCTATCACCGCAATCCCGATTATGACGCTGGGAATGTCGTCCTCCACCTTTGTATCGCAGAATTACGGCGCGGCGCAATACGAGCGAATCCGAAAGGGCGTAAAATGCGCGGTCGGCATTACGATTGTGTGGGCATTGCTCTTGTGCGCCCTTATGCCGTTCGCCGCCCGCCCGCTTATCCGCGCCATCAGCGGCTCGGCAGACGAAACCGTGCTGCATTACGGCTCGCTATACATCACGTTCGCCGTGCCGTTTTTCCTCGTGCTCGGCGCGCTCATCGTAATCCGAAACTCGCTGCAGGGAATGCAAAAAAAAGTGTTGCCGCTGATTTCAAGCGTCATCGAACTCTTAGGCAAAGTGCTTTTCACACTGATAATCATTCCCCGCATTGGAACGTGGGGACTTATCCTCTGCGAACCGCTCATTTGGTGCGTGATGACGGCGCAACTCGTTTTCGTGTACGTCCGATTGATTCGCCGCCCGCCGTTTTTGCCGTAAAAAATCCGCATTTTTGAACGAAATCACGAAAAAATACACAAAATTTCATCATTTTTGCAGAAATTACCGCTTTTTTGCGAAAAAATAAGCAATTTCCTCACGGAAACGCCTTGCCAGAAAAAAAAGAAAGCAATTTCCTTGAGGAAACGCGCTCCCAGAAAAAAAGTGAGGCAATTTCCTTGAGGAAACGGCTTGCCAGAAAAAAAGTGAAGCAATTTCCTTGAGGAAACGACCTTGCCAGAAAAAATTATTTTATGAGCCGCGAAAGAAGCGTGTCTTTTTGCCGCCAGTTTTTTACGACTTTCACCTGCAAATCGAGGTCGATGCGATAACTGAAAATCTTTCGGAGTTCTTTTATGCTTTCCACGCGGATTGTCTTGATTTTCTGCGCGCCTTTGCCGATGACGATGCCCTTTTGGCTTTCGCGTTCCACGCACAAAAACGCGCGCACCCACAGCAGATTTTCTTTTTTCATCTCCATATCTGCGATTTCCACGAAGATGGAATGGGGGATTTCTTGCTCAAGGCGGTTCATCGCTTGCTCGCGGATTACCTCGGCAATGCGGAAATCAACGTCTTGGTCGGTGTAATAATCTTCAGGATATAAATGCGGCGCAACGGGCGACAGCAAAAACAGCGCGCCAAGGATTTCTTTTACGCCGTCTCCGCTCTTTGCGCTCACGTCAAAAATGCGCTCGCTCGGCACGCCGCTCAAATAATGGCTCACGGCGGCTCTGACGGCTTGGCGATTGGAATCTGCCGAATCGATTTTGTTTATGCCGATGACCATTTTGCTCTGATACGGCTTCAAAAGCTCGCCAATCAGCGCTTCTTCCTCGCCCGCCCCGCGCACGCTGTCGAGCAGATACAGCACCGCGTCTGCACCGTCCAGCGCGTCGGTTGTGATTGCTTTGAGGCGCATATTGAGCTTTTTGTCGCTTGCGTGAAGCCCGGGCGTGTCCACAAACACGAGCTGTCCTTCTTCGGTGTTTACAATGCCCTTGATTGCGTTCCGCGTGGTCTGCGGATACGAGGAGACAATCGACACCTTTTCGCCTGCCGCCGTGTTCAAAAACGTGGATTTTCCCGCGCTCGGTCGCCCGACCACCACCACCACGCCCGTTTTTTCTCCGATATTCTCTTGATTCGTCTGATTTTCTTGTAAATCCATATCTCGATTATAGTTTTTTTTGCCCCCGCCGTCTATTCATAGTCGGTTTTCTGCCGCGACAAAAAAGCCGAGCGGATTGGGGCTCGGCTTGGAGTTACAATGTTTTATAAATAAAGGATTTTGATAGAATTTTTTATGTGCACGGTTTAATTTGCAAAGAGTGCAGTCGAAAGATAGCGGTCGCCCGTGTCTGGAAGCAGCACCACGATGGTTTTGCCCGCAAACTCGTCGCGCTTGGCAAGCTCGATAGCCGCCCAGAGTGCCGCGCCTGCTGAAATGCCCACGAGCACGCCTTCGGTTTTGGCGAATTCACGCCCCGTTTCAAACGCCGCATCGTTTTCCACCTTGATGACTTCGTTGTAAATCGAGGTGTCGAGCGTGTCGGGCACAAATCCCGCTCCGATGCCCTGAATCTTGTGTGCGCCGCGTTTTCCCTCCGAAAGCACCGGCGACGTGGCTGGCTCAACCGCAAAAATCTTGACGGCGGGATTCTTTTCGCGCAGGAATTTTCCCACGCCCGAGAGCGTGCCGCCCGTGCCCACGCCTGCCACGAATGCGTCTACCTTGCCGCCGATGTCTTCCCAGATTTCAGGACCGGTCGTTTTGTAGTGCGTTTCGGGATTCACGGGGTTGGTAAACTGCCCGGGAATAAAACTGTGCGGGTTTGCCGCGGCGAGTTCGTTTGCCTTTTCAATCGCGCCGTTCATTCCTTTTGCGCCGTCGGTGAGCACGATTTCTGCACCGTATGCCTTGAGCAAACTGCGTCGTTCCACCGACATCGTTTCTGGCATCGTCAAAATCGCGCGGAGTCCGTAACTTGCCGCCACCATCGCAAGCCCGATACCCGTGTTGCCGCTGGTTGGCTCAATGATAACCGAATCCTGCGTCACCTTTCCCGTCTTGATTGCGTCGTCAATAATCGCTTTGGCAATGCGGTCTTTTACGCTGCCGGCGGGGTTGAAATACTCCACTTTCGCCACGATTCGCGCCTTGAGAGCGAGCTTTTTTTCCGTGTTCGTCAGCTCCAAAAGCGGTGTGTGTCCGATGAGTTCCGTAACTTTTTTTGCAACTTTCTCTGCCATAATTTCGTTCTCCTTGAATAACCTACTAAATCTATGTGATTTAGTATATAAATTTCAAAAAAGATTGTCAATATAAAACGGCAGGAAATCATTTTGCAGCGCGGAAAATGTAGCAAAAAAGAGCGAAAACGGGTATAGTTTTGGTATGGATTTGAAAAATATATACATTGTGCTTTCTCACCCCGAGGAAAGCCGCAATGTTGGTGCTGTGTGCCGTGCAATGGCGAATTCGGGGATTACGCATTTGAGAATTGTAGGAAAGCGCGAGGATTTTGATGATGAGCGCGTGCGGATTTTGGCAATTCACGCCGCATATATTTGGGAAAATGCGGAGTTTTTTGGCAGCGTGACGGCGGCGGTTGCTGATTGTTTTTGTGCTGCGGGAACGACGCGCAGACGCGGAAAAAAGCGCAAGGGAAAATTGCTTTTGCCCGAGGAATTTACGGCGGAAATCCAAAAAGTTGACGGAAATGCGGCAATCGTGTTTGGCAACGAGCGCACGGGATTGACCGACGAGGAACTTGAAGAATGTACGATTGGCGTGACGATTCCGTCAGATGCGGATTTTGCGTCGTTGAATCTGAGCCACGCGGTGCAAATTCTGTGCTATCACGTTTTTCGCGCCGCAGAAAAGCCGAGCGCAGGCTACACGCCCGTGTCGCTCCAACGGCTCTCGCGCACGGTTACGACGATTGGCGACGATTTGCAGAAAATCGGGTTTTTCAGCGTAACGGGCAGGCACGATATGGAAGAATTTTGGCGAATGATTTTGTCCCGCGCGGCGATTTCGGAAGGCGAGGCAAAATACATCGAAAAAATCTTTGACAAAGCGGCGGGGCTTGCGACAAAGGCTAAAAATTGATGTAATCGTTTTTTCTGAAAAATTTGTGAAAAAGCAAAATCACGAGGAATCTGATGTACGGAAAAATCAAGAATAGTTTGAACGGATTATGAAAAATCTCGCTCCAAATCTCGAATCCTCTGTCAAAGGCTTCCTCGCTGACACGGCGTTTTCGCTCCGAGAAAATCCCGAATATATCGTGATAATACAAAAAAATACTCGATGAAAATCTGTTTTTGCGCTTGTACGCCCAACAATCTTTATCGCGAACGCCCTCGCTCAAAAGCACCATCGTCGGAGAGGCTTTGTAGATTGCCTGCACAATGTTTTCTTCCACGCTTTTGGGGTAGTAGCCCACATAGCGCCCGACCACCTGAAGCGCGCGGAACGTGGAATTGATGTTGCGTTCGGTTTGGATTACGGTGCGTTTTCGCCCGCCAAGCAAGTACAGCGAGCGCACGTGCCGTTCCAAAATGGACAAAATCTGAATGACTGCGTTGAACGGATTATAGCGATGCGGAACGGGGCATTTTAAAAAACGCGCCGCCATCAAAATGCTTTTTGACACAGGAATTATTAAATCTGCATCTCGAATACATTGCGCAAACGTGCTTTTTTTGCTCCGCGCCTTGAGCAATTTCCAAATGGTCAAAAACACAATCTGTTTTGTGCCCGGGCGTGCCATAAGTTCCATAATTTCGCTTTCCAGATTTTCTGGACGACAGATGTCAACGGGAACGCCGAGCAGTTTTATTCTTTGAATTGCCATACTTTTCTCTCCGAAAGTGCGGATTGCACTGCGGCAATGCCGTAAAGCGCTGCTGTTTCGCACCGTAAAATATTTGTTTCAAAATGTATTGTGAAAAAGCCTGATTCCGAAAGGATTGCGATTTCGGCAGGGCTGATTCCGCCCTCTGCACCGACCGCAAGGCACACGCGATTTGCTTCGTTTTCCGCGCCTAAGGCTTGGTGAAGCGATTTTGTATGTTCGTCGCGCTCATACAGCGCAAGCGCTATGCCACCGCTTGCGTTTTTCCAAAATGCTGCCGCTTCGGTTACGGTCATTGGTTTTTCAACGCGGGTTTGCACTGCTGAACCGCATTGCGAGAGGGCTTCGCGGATAACACGCTCCCATCGCTCAGATTTTCCGCTGGACAAAACGGCATTTATTGCGCCTTTTTCGCAGTATTCGCCGATAACGGGCACAATCAACTGTACGCCGCATTCTGTGGCTTGACGGATAATCAAATCCATTTTCTGCGGTTTTGCAATGAATTGAAAAAGCCACAATTCTGTGCCGCCTGTTTCGGTTTTTGCACCGTGCTCGCTTACAAAATGCGCGTTTGGTGTGTCGGCGCATATTTGGAGCGTAATCGACCGCCCTGCACTGTCAATTTGCGCGGCAGTCATCGCTACAAGCGCGCCGCTGGGGAGCCGCACCGAAAGCATATCGCCGTTTTGAAGCCTCAGAACGTGCTTTAAGTATCGAAAATCCGAGCCGGTTACGCGCAGTGTTCCATCAGAAAAAAGCGGCTCGCGGGCAATAAATTGCCTCATTTCTTTTCAGCCTCTTCTTCGGCAAGTCGTTCCGCTTCGATTTCTTTGAGCGTTTTCACGTTTTTCATCAGCGCTGCAAAATTGCCACCGTTTACGATTTCAAGGGCTTTGGTAAGCTGCTTGTCGTAATCCTTGTCGTAAAGCGGCATTTCGCGCGCACGATAGACCTGCACTCGCACGATTCGGCGCAAGAAGCACAAATCCAGCGGGTATTTTTTTGCGAGTTTTTTAGCATACGATGCGATTTCTTTTTCGTCCATATTGGGGTGGCTCGTCACATATGGCTTAATCACGTCGTCTTTAATAAGATTTTGGAACGCCGTCTGCTGCTCTTCGCCGCTGATGTCGACATTCTGGATTTCCAAATCCGCGGGAATACCGATGCCGTGAATATTCGCGTCGCTCGGGCTATAATATTTTGAAATCGTCAGCCGCACGCCGATGTCTCCCGGCGGAATCGGCACGACGAGCTGCACCGAGCCTTTGCCGTACGAGCGTTCGCCCACCAAATATGCCACTTTTGCGTCTTTGAGCGCGCCCGAAAGCACCTCCGAGCAACTCGCGCTGTTGTGGTCAATGAGCACGACTACGGGCATTCCTGTTGGCACAATCGTGTTTTTTTTGCTGGCAAATTCCGCCTTGTTTTCGCGGTTGATGCGGCTTTTTGTGGAAACGATAACGCCTGAATCAATGAACATATCCGCGATTTCCACCGCCGAAGACAAAATGCCGCCCGGATTGTTGCGCAAATCCACCACCAGCGACTGATAGCCTTCCTTTTTGAATGAATCCAGCGCCTCGCGGACTCTGCCTGCGGTCTGCGGCGTGAACTCAAGGATTTTCAGATAGCCCGTTTTGTCAATCATCGTGTATTTTACCGTCTGCACTTCGATGAGCGCGCGGGTAATCGTAAACGGCAGCTCCATTTCGCCGCGCCGCACCACGAAACTCACCTCCGTGCCTACAGGACCGCGTAAAAGCGAAAGCACTTCGTTCATCGAAATCGTTGCGGTGTCTGTGCCGTTGATGTTGATGATTAAATCGCCTGTCATAATGCCGGCTTTTGCGCCCGGCGTGTCTTCAATCGCGCTTACAACCTCAACGTAGGCGGGCTTGTCTGCGGTGCTTTTTGGCTCTTTTGAAATGCTCAATCCCACGCCGCCAAAACTGCCGACCGTCGTTTCATTCATACTCGTCATTGATTCGGCATCGAGATAATAGCTGAATTGGTCGCCCAAAGAATCCATCAAGCCGCGCATTGCGCCTTCAAACAGCACTTTTGGCTCGACTTCTTCCACATAATTGCGTTCAACAAAATCAAAAACGCTGTAGAGTTGCTGCATATATTGCTGGCTTGTTTGCGTATTTGAAGAGAGCGTTCCGCTTTGTGCAAAACATTGCGACGCGATGACCGTCAGAACAAAAAAAGAAGACGCACAAGCGTATATTTTAAGGGACTTTTTCCCGAATTTTTCCAATAACTTCATATTTCTATTTTACGTTAGCATAAAGTTTTGTCAAGAAGTGCAATCTGTTTGCCATTGCGGTGCGTTTTTGATATACTTTTGCTATGCCGATACGAATACAAGCGGATTTGCCCGCAAGACAGACTTTGGAAAATGAAAATATCTTTGTGATGACCGAACAGCGTGCCGCCACGCAGGATATTCGCCCGCTCAAAATTGCAATCGTGAATCTGATGCCCACGAAAGAAGCCACCGAAACGCAGCTTTTGCGCTTGCTCGGAAACACGCCGCTTCAGATTGACATTTCGCTTGTCAGAATGAAAGGACACGTTTCAAAAAACACGTCGCAGGAGCATCTGGAGCGCTTTTACATCTCGTCCGACGAGTTGTGCCGCCACAAATACGACGGAATGATTATCACGGGCGCGCCTGTGGAGCAACTTGCGTTCGAGGACGTGGATTATTGGGACGAGTTGTGCAACATTATGAATTTTGCGCACGACAACGCATTTTGCACGCTGTATATCTGCTGGGGCGCGCAGGCGGGATTGTATCATTGGTACAAAATCCAAAAGCACATTATGGAAAAAAAGATGTTTGGTGTGTTTGCAAACCGCAGAATCGTTGCCACCGACCCGCTTTTGCGCGGTTTTGACGACACCTTTTATGTTCCCACGAGCCGACACACCACGGTAAGCACTGCCGACATTCTCAAAAACGAAAACCTTGTGCTCCTCGCTGACAGCGATGTTTCGGGCGTAACAATCGTAAAGAGCCGCAACAACCGCGAGATTTTTATGACGGGGCATTTGGAATACGACGCCGACACGCTTGCAAATGAGTATTGGCGCGACCGCAACAAAGGTCTTGCAATCGACGTTCCAAAAAATTATTTCCCAAACGACGACCCGAAGAACGCCCCTGTTTCATTTTGGCGAAGCACGGCGCATTTATTTTATTCCAACTGGCTTAATTACTACGTGTATCAAGAAACGCCGTTCAATTATGTGTGAGGTTGGGAATTGCCGTAAAAAAATACGGCAATTTTTTTTTCGAGAGGAATGCAAATTCGTGTGCAAATATATCGGGAATAACTTTTGAAAATTGATTTGCATAAAAAATAATATGATAATATTTATTTTTAGATGATTTGCAAAGTATATGTACTGAAAAAATATATTTTTAGGCATTTTGCAGTGAAAATCAATTAAAAATATAATTGATAATAAGATTTTCACAGTAAATGATATATACATTTTGTTTGTGAAATAATTTGCATAAGATGCTGCATTCACTATTCAAAAAGGGGAAAATCGTATTAGAAACAGTGTTTTCTACGCGGGATTTTGGTTTTCGACAAGAACTAAAAGGGAGAAAATTACAAAAAAATGCCCGTCTTTATGTTTGGACGGGATATTTTTTTGTTGAAAAATAGTGTTATACCGCGAATCCTAAGAGTTTAGGCAGGAACAGCGATACTTCTGGCACAAATGTTACAAAAAGCAATCCTGCTATCATTGTGAGATAGAATGGAATCATCGCTTTTGTGGTTTTTTCAATGCTGATTTTGCCCACGCCGCACCCGACAAAAAGCGCAGAGCCTACTGGAGGCGTGCAAAGCCCGATTGCGAGGTTGAAGATGAGCATTACGCCGAACTGCACAAGGCTCATTCCACACACGTTTTGTACGACGGGCGCGAGAATCGGCGTTACAATCAAAATGAGCGGCGCCATATCCATAATGCAGCCCAAAATCAAAAGCATAATGTTTATTAAGAGCAAAAGCACGATTTTGTTGCTGCTCAATGCCAAAAGTCCGCTTGTTATCATCGTCGGCACTTTGAGGAGCGCGAGCAAATATCCGAAGCCGCCTGCCGCCGCAATGAGCGAAAAGACCATTGCGAGCGTTTTTACGGTGTTCATCAATAAGCGCGGCATTTGCGAGATTTTGAGTTCTTTGTACACAAAGACCGAAATGATGAACGAGTAAATGCACGCAATCGCCGCCGATTCTGTTGCGGTAAACCAGCCCGCCGTAACGCCCACAAGGATAATCACTGCGGTAAAAAGCGCGAGAATTGCATCGAAGCAGATTTTGAGTGCCTGTTTTAAGCCGATTGCTTCTCCTTTTGGGTAGTTGCGCATAATGCTCATTACTGCGCAAACGATGAGGAACAAAATGCCGAGCGTAACGCCCGGGAGCAGTCCCGCCATAAAAAGCGCGCCGACCGAAACGCCGCCCGCTGCCACCGAATAAATAATCATATTGTGGCTCGGAGGAATGAGAACGCCCTGACAACTGGTGGCAACGGTTACCGCCACGGAAAAATCTTTGTCGAATCCTGCTTTTTCCATCATTGGAATCTCGATTGAGCCGAGCGACGAAACGTCGGCGACCGCGCTTCCAGACAAATGACCGAAAAACATTGAACCTAAGACATTCACATACGAAAATCCGCCGCGAAAGCGTCCGACGATTGCATTCGCCGCCTGCAAAAGCCTGTCGGAAATGCCGCCTGCTCCCATAATTTCACCCGAAAGGATAAAAAACGGGATTGCCATAAGCGAAAAACTGTTTACGCTTTTGCCCATTTGCTGAATAAACGCCATAATTGGAATACGGCAATAGACGAGCGTAATGCACGACGATACGGCAAGCGCAAAGGTTACGGGCATTTTGCAGATGATGAACACCACAAAAGTGCCGAGCAAAATCCAAATCGCAATAGTTGGGTCAAACATCAGTTTTCACCTCCATTCTGTCGCATTTCTTCAATGATTTGCTGGTCGGTTTTGCTGTTTGCATCTTCGCCTTCGATTGTGAAATGACGGTATTTTTTTGCGCCGAACAAATCCAACATCGCAAAATAAATGATGAACACTCCGCCGACAGGCATCATTGCATACGCAGTGCCCGCAGGCCATTGGGTTGCAGGAAGAGTGCTGCGCATTGTCATCGATACGAGTTTTGCGCCATACATAACGAGCGTGTAGCCAAAGAAAATGGTGGCAAGAATGTTGATTTTTTCCACGACGAACTGTACGGCTTTTGGGAATTTGTTAAAGAAAAGCGAAATGGAAATATGCAGCCCTTTTTCCACGCCGATTGCCATTGCGATGAACGCTGTCCACACCATCAAAAGCAGGGCAACTTCTTCTGACCACATAATCGACTTGTGAAGCACTAATCGCCCGAAGACTTCGCAGCTGATGATAATCACAATGACGAGAATTACCAGTTTGGAAAACTCCAACAGCAACCGATACACGCAGTCGAATAAAAATGTTATGGCTGAGATACATTTTTCCCATGGTTTATATTCGCTCTTGCAAATTTCACGGGATATTTTTTCAAAAAAACTCATTTGCTCTGAATGTCCTTGATTAAACTTTCGTAGCCTTGTCCAAACTGCGCATAAAGAGGAGCCATTGCCGCTTGGAATTTTTCTTTTTCGCCTGCTTCGAGTTCCGTGATAACAGCACCTGCTGCCTTTACCTTTTCCTCAGAAGCCTTTTCTTTTTCTGCCCAAAGTTCGCGCTCTATTTTTGCAGACTCAAGCGCACATTCTTTGATGATTTTTTTGTCTTCGTCGGAAAATTTATCCCAAGTGATTTTTGAAACCAACTGCATTTCAGGCACACGAGAATGTTCGTCGAGACAGTAGTATTTTGCCACTTCGTAGTGTGAGACCGAATCATAAGACGGCCAGTTGTTTTCTGCGCCGTCGATAACGCCAGTCTGCAAGCCCGAATACACTTCACCGTAAGCCATCGGCGTTGCACTCGCGCCAAGTGCGCTTACCATATTCATCATAATCTGCGATTCCTGCACGCGAATTTTCAAGCCTTTGAGGTCTTCAAGTTTCGTAACAGGACGCTTGCTGTTGTAGAAATTGCGCGCCCCTGCGTCATACCATGAAAGTCCCACAAGTCCTGCGCTTTCAACATTCGTGAGAAACCGCTCGCCGATGTCGCCGTCAAGTACCCGCCACATCTGAGCGGCATCTTTGTATAAATACGGGAGCGAAAGCACATTCAGCGACTTGTCGAACTCAGAAAGCGGCGAAATTGATACGCGCGTAAAGTCGATTGCGCCGAATACGAGTTGTTCGATTGTCGCTTTTTCGTCTCCGAGCTGACCGCCGTGGTACACGTCGATGTGGATTCTGCCGCCCGTTTTCTGCTCTACCAACTCTGCAAACTTGTATGCTGCTTGCGTAGTCGGATAGTCTTGAGCCTGAATTTCTGCGTAGCGCAGAACCATTTTCTTTGTATTTGCCGTTTTTGCCTTTGTATTGCCCGCCGTGCTTTTTTCGCCGCACGATGTGAACGCGAAAAGCGCAAGCGCAATACCCATAAAAGAAAAAATTGTCTTCTTCATAAAGAAACTCCGCCTTAAAAAGTTATTTGTTGTTATTCTAATCAGTTTTACTAAGAAAGTAATGATGAAAAATAGAAATAAACCGCAGGAGGTGTTTGCAAAACGCACTGCATTGGCGATAACTGGAGTTAATTCGTTTCTTCACTTTGAAGAAGCAAAATAATTGCAGTTATCGCGCTGTTTCACCAGTGAAACGACAAAATAATTCCAGTTATCGCTCTTTTTCACGTTGAAGAAAGCAAATAACTCCAATTATCGCGCTGTTTCACCAGTGAAACGACAAAATAATTCCAGTTATCTCTTTTCTTCACTTTGAAGCAGTCAAATAACTGGAGTTATCGCGCTGCCGCAGAGTGAAAAAAAAGTGCCGTATTATCTACGGCAACAAAAAATGATAGATTGTTATTTTGTGGTGAAGGCGATTGCGCCGTCCCAGTTTTCAGGCGGATTTGCAATGAAGTCTTCGCAGCGGGAAAGCATAAGTTTTGCGGCTTTGTCTTCCTCCACGGCGTTGTGCGCTTTCATAAAGTAATCGCGCGCGAGATTGAAGATTCCCTGATGATACAAATCCATTCCCTTGATGTAAGCATCTTTGTAGGAAGCAGGGAATTCCTTTTCATTGCGGTCAACCGCGTAAATCGGCACGGCGTTTTTCTTTCCTTTAACGCGCACGTCGTCGAGATGACGGAAGCAGAACGAATCTTCTCCCGCGTCGTGCATAACGCTTTCGCTGACGAGCACTTGCACGCCGTACACTTTCGTGAGCCCTTCGAGGCGGCTTGCAAGGTTTACGCTGTCGCCGATAACGGTGTAGTCGGTCTTATCCCTTGAGCCAAGGCTTCCCGCGATAACGTCTCCGTAATGGATTCCGATACCGATATTGAATTTCATTCCGTCCGGCAAAACGAGGTCGCCTATCTCAAGCTCTTCGAGTGCGTCGCGCATATCATACGCAGCGGCTACCGCACGGCGCGCATTGTCTTCGTAACTCACCGGAGTGCCGAAAAGAGCCATAATCGCATCTCCGATGAACTTATCAACAGTTCCGCCATGCTTTTTGATGCAATCAACCATAAGAGAGAAATAGCGGTTGAGGAAGGAAACGAGCACGTCTGGCTTATTCTTTTCGCTGATGTTGGTGAACGAGCGAATATCGCTGAACAGAATGGCAATGGTGCGTGTTTCTCCAACGCCGACTTTTTCGTCGGTGTTGTCTGCCTGAGCCACGAGGTCGTCGATAATCTGCTCTGGAACAAAGCGGCTGAATGCGCGGCGAATACGTTTCTCAAAGAACACCTTTTTCTTGACGATGAGGGCTTTGTCAAAAATCGCACCCGCATTTTCCACGCAGAACTTGAAGAAATCCTGTTTCGCGCTTGAGATGTTGCCTTCGCTCACGATGTGCACCGTGCCGAAATACAGGCTTTTGTCGGTTGTTTTGAGGTCTTCGCTTTCATAGCTGGAAAGCTGCACTTTGTTGCTGTAAAAGCGATTCAGAGCGGGATTTGAAACGAGCTTGAGCGGCGTGATTTTTGCGGCGTTGTAATCGGGCTGGACTTTTTCAAAGTCGGCGGCGCACACGCTCAAGAAATCCGCAACATCTTTTTCGGCGATGTTTTCGGAGCAGACATAATAGCCGTGCGGACCGTCGTTTTCTACCACATATAAGCCCGCAATCGGCACTTCGCACACTTCTGCAATCAGGAGCAAAAATGCTTTTACGACGTCTTCCACATTTTCAAGGCTGTCAATCATCTTGATGAGTTTTCCAAACATCGCATTTTTGTACGAATCGGTAAAAAGCAATTCTGACGCATTCATAAACAAATATGAATCGTCAAACGTCTTTTTTATCTGCGCCAGAGAAAGTTTGTCGATTTTGTGCGAGGGCAGCTGCGAAAGCTCGTCGATGTTCAAAACGAGCGTTTTTTGGTCAAGGCGAACGAATGAAGTTGCCCCGCTTTCCATTGCAAACGCTTCGTCGAGAGGGGAAGGCACGTTTGCGTACATTCCGATGGTCAGTTCCTTAAAGCATTTGATAGAACGCACAATGCGCACGATTTCAAAACTCCGCGGTTCTGTGATGTCGCAATTCACGAGAAACAAATCGGGCTGATACTCAAAAAGCGTGTAAATCGCGGCTTTTCCGTCGTTTATGAATTGTATTTGATAATCATCGCTGTCGAGTGTCGTTGTAAAAAGTTTTTGCAACGTAACGGACGTTTCAAGGATTAGTATTTTCTTGCTCATGTAGCATTCTCCTATACATTCACCAAAGCATTTACAGCGTCAACTAACGCACCGCGGCGGAAATCGGATTTTGCGATAATCGAACTTACGCCGAGCCGCTGGAATTCTGAGACGACTTCCGGGCTTTGGTCTGCTGATACCGCAATGACCGGCACTTGCTTGTACTGCTCCATACGGCGCAGGTTGTCGAGAAGCACCAAACCTGTCATTCGAGGCATATCTTTGTCGGTTAAAACCAAATCGAATTGTTTTTCTTTTGCTTTTTCGAGTCCGTCAATGCCGTCCACTGCCGTATCCACAGCAAAGCCTGCGCCTTCAAGGATTGACTTTTCAATTTGGCGCGTGGTGTCGGAATCATCGACGACGAGAATACGAACAACGCGTTTTTTGGTTGCGGCTTCGTATTTTTTGATGTCGTAGCCGCGCAGTGCCTTGAATTTCTTGAGAATATCGGGAACGTGCAGAATCGGCACGATGTCGTAATGCTCATCGAACACGATGCCCTGCAGAATCGTGAAATTCTTGAACGCACTCGGCAGCTGTTTAACCACGAGCGACACATACTGCTGCACTTGGTCCACGATAATGCCGATTCGCTGCTCCATATATTCGGCAATCAAGATGGAATCCGCCTCCGAAGCGACAAAGCCTTTTTGGTCGCTAAAGAGCGATGAGAGCGAAAAGCACGGAATGAGCTGCCCTTCCAGCTTGATGTAGCTCTGGTTTTGAAGCGTGATGTATTCGCTTTTTTTGCGGTAAATAATGTCGACGATGTGCTGCGACGGCATAAGATATTTGTCTTTATTTGAATAGACAAAAAGCCCTTGCAACGTGGAAAGCGAAAGCGGGAAGTGCAGGATAAACGAAGTGCCTTTGCCCGCAGTGCTCTCGATTTTGATGCGTCCCTTGATTTTTTCCACGTTTGTCCAGACAACATCAAGACCAACGCCTCTGCCCGAAAGAGCAGAAACCGTTTCTTTGGTTGAAAATCCCGACTGGAACAAGAACTGCGAAAGTTCCCGCTCGCTCATATTTTTGATTTCGTCGGTGCGTTCTGGGTAGAGTTTAAGGGCTTTTGCGCGAATTTTGTCGTAATCCAAACCGCGTCCGTCATCGCTGATTCGAAGCTCAATGTGCTTTGTTTCCCGCACGCAGCTGATTCTTATCGTGCCTTGCTCGCTTTTGCCAGCCGCTTTTCGCTCTTCGGGCATTTCAATGCCGTGGTCGAGCGCGTTTCGCACCAAATGCATCAAAATATCGCCAAGTTCTTCGAGAATCACCTTGTCAATCGCGATGTCGGTGGGCGGAATATCGCATTTTACGTTCTTGCCCAGATTCATACTTTCGATGGCAATCGTGTTTTCAAACGGGCGCAAAACGATGCTGATAGGGAGCATACGGAGGTCAAAAACCTGCTCCTGCACGCTGTTTATAGATGTTTCGAGCGCAAAAATATCGCTTTCAAATTGCTTTCGGAGCTTAGAAAGTTCGTGGCTTCCGGTGACTTCCTCGTATTTTCTCAGTTCGTCAAGCTGGTGCTTTAGGCGGAATTCGCGCGTTATCATCGTATCGAATGACGCGATGATTTCGTTGACGCGAGAAAGTTTTACGCGGATTGACTGGATTTCGCTGACGTTTTTGCCGTTTTCTTCGTCATCTTCGTCGTCTTCTAGGCTTCCTTCGCCTGCGCCCTTGATGATTTCGGCAATAAATGCGTCGATGTCGATAAGTTCGCCTGCCGCCAACTTGTCGCAATATTGCAGGTACTGCTCAATATCTTGCTCATCGGTGCCCTTTTTGATAATCTGCGAAACGCAATCGCCGATTTTGTCTGCAACCGCAAAAACGAGTTTTACCAATCGGTCGGAATTTTTGATTTGCCCGTCTTTCACGCTCTTGTAGATGTCCTCTACGGCGTGCGAAAGGCGTTCAATCGTGGAAAATCCGAGCATTCGGGAGTTACCCTTTATCGTGTGAAGATTGCGCAAAAGCCGTGAGAGCGTTGCCGCGTCGTTTGGCGCTGTTTTGAGCGTCATAATATCTTTTCGCGATGTATCTAAAAGCTCGGTTACTTCGTCGCAGTAGCTTTCCGTAATATCAGCAGAGATTTTTGCCATATAAGCCTACCTCCCTCTCTTTTTTATGAAAATAAAATACGCTTCCGTCCATCACTTTTTCAAAAGACGGAGGCATAACGCTTGAATCAAGCTGCGCAATTTCGCTCATCGAGACAAACAGCACTCCGCCGTCAGCGAGGCATTTTTGCGCTATCGTGTGCAAAATGCGGGAACGCAAATCTTGGTTAAAATAGATAAATACGTTCCTCAAAAATATAATATTTTGGTTTTTCGGCAACAGAGAATCCATTGACGGAGAATCTATCATCGAAAGATTGATACGTTTTGTTGTAATCAAACTGGTGATTTCGCTTGGAAAATGTATTTTATTATCGGGTTTTATGTACGGGTCCAAAAGCGGCTTGAATTGCAGCCCGTCCACCTGCCGAATGGACGAAGACAAAAATTCCCCCTTTCTGCAATGCTCCAGCACTTCGGAATTGATGTCGCTTGCGGTAATCTGCGCTTTCACATTGCACTGAGTTGCCAAAAGCGCAAGCGAATACGGTTCTTCTCCGTAAGAACACGCCGCGCTCCAAATTTTTATGGGCACAGAGCCGTTCAATGCGCGCCACATCGGAAAAATTCGCTGTTTTAAAAGCGCAAATTGCCTTTCTTCGCGGAAAAAATACGTTTCGTTTACGGTGCTTTCGTTTACCAAGTCCGAAAATTGCGCGCTGTCGGCTATAATCGCGTTGAGATAGTTTTGTACGGTGCATTTTTTTCCGATAGTTTCTTCTACATACGACTTAATGCCATCGCGATGGCTCGCCCTCGGAATTATCCCCGTACGTTGCGTTATAAGTTGTATGATTTTTTCGAGTTCGATGTCGTTTATGCCCATTACACAAGCTCCAAAATACGTTTGGCGATTTCTCCGCGAGGCAATATTTCTTTTGCACCGCCCACTTCAATAGCAGCCGCCGGCATACCAAAAACGGCACAAGTAGATTTGTCTTCTGCAATCGTCCAGCCGCCTTTTTTTACAATTTCTTTGCACCCGTCAGCCCCGTCTCTGCCCATTCCTGTCAAAAGAACGGCAAGGCAAGATTTTTTGTAAAACTGCGCCGCACTGCGAAACAGTTTATTGACTGCAGGACGCAAAAAACGCTCTGGAGCTTCGTCCGACAGTCTTAAAATCGGATTTCCGCTTGATTTCACATAATCAATCACCAAATGGGTATCGGCAGGA
>ERZ842401.2105-NODE-2105-length-27110-cov-10.460987_pt1 | contig 27110 bp, 17 predicted proteins | sample MGYA00521270_ERZ842401 | MGnify/ENA primary metagenome ERZ842401 (study PRJEB31892, sample SAMEA3878208) | bioreactor metagenome | biome: Moose rumen | place: Sweden | collected 2011-10 | study: EMG produced TPA metagenomics assembly of the PRJEB12797 data set... | reverse complement strand
CTTTTCATTTGTCCAGCCGATGTTCAAGTACGATATGTATAATGCGGAGGCCCTGAAAAAGTCTCATGGCAAACGCATTATAATGCCTTTGCCCTAGAGAAGCCCCGCAACGCCCCTTACGTCCTCAACAACCTTCCAGGCAAGGGCGCGGATTTCCTCCGAGGGCTGAATCTGGTCGGGCACCATGACGCAGCGAAGCCCCGCCACAGAAGCCGACCGCACGCCATTGGGACTATCCTCCACGGCAAGACAGTCCTCTGGAGCAAGATGGAGAGACTCACAGGCTTTGAGATAGATGTCCGGTGCAGGCTTAGAATGTTTCACGGTGTCGCCGCAGGTAATCGTCTCAAAATAACCGATGATTCCAGCCGCAGATAGCTGACGGTGAACAGCCTCGCTGCGGGTTGAAGATGCTACCGCCAGACGGTAACCTGCTTCTTTTAGGGCGGTAAGACATTCTGTCACATAAGGCATGAGAGCCAGCCCCTGCTCCGCTTCAACTATATGAAAAAGTTCTCCCGTGCGGGCATAAAAACCCCATGCATCAAAAGCAGAGCCGTAACGCTTGTGGAGAATATCCATAGTATCATTTGTATTTGACCCGATGCAGAGGCGATAGGCTTCATCGGCATCATCTAGACCGCGTTCATTACCCGCCCGCCTCCAGCACTCAAAGCACAGGCTTTCGGTATCCAGCAAAACGCCGTCCATATCAAAAATCACTGCCTTTATCATACGCAAACCCGCATTTTATTCATTTTCTTCTATTATAATTTTATCTATCGTGTCTATCAACTGGCGAATACGGGCGGTATTTTCCTTTAAGTGCAGGCGGTAGAAAATCTGCGTACCTTTTTTTATCGGCTCCACCACGCCACAATCCTTGAGCACTTTAAGGTGATGAGAGATAGCTGGACGCGAGAGAATGGACTTTCCCGTTAACTGGGCAACATTAATTCCTTCCGTTCCCGAAGCCGCAAGGTCAAGACAGATGTTCTGCCGCATGGGATCCCCCAGGGCAATAAAAACCGAGGAACACTCCTTGAACTGAGCCCGGGCAATTTCTATTTTTTCCCTATCAATCATATCCAACCTCTGTCAGCAGAAAACTTGTCCTGCCTGCAAGGAATACTGCATTATATTTCTTAAAAATCTATTGACTTAAACCAAAACTCACGGTATATTAGGTTTATCGGTTTAATTACTTGAACCGATATTAAACCATTTCGGAAAAAAAAGCAAGTCTTTTTTTTCCCACGCAACTCGGGAGCAGGAAAATGATAAAAAAAATGCTACGCTGTTCATGGCTCATTATTGGAATAGCCATTGCAATCACCATTTTTTTTGGTTGGCAGCTGAGAAAAATCAACATTGAAAACACCGTCCGTATGTACATGCCGCAGAAATCAGAGTCATATCAGCGCATGATACAGGCTGAGGAAGATTTTGGCAGCATGATGGTTCTGGGCATTTCGCTGGAAACCAACGGCGACTCTATCATCACACCGGAATACATTGCGATTATACAAAAAGTCACCGACCAAATAGAGCAAGTGGACTACGTGGAAAGCGTGGATTCGCTGGCAAACATTGATTTTATCGTAGGAAGAGAGGGCGGCCTTGTTGCGGAAAATATTCTTGGCGGCAACAACTATACGGGAAGCGCACAGGACATGGAGCAAATCAAGCAGCGGCTTGTTGACTGGCAGGAAATGTACAACCGATTCATCATCACCGATGACGGAAAAACAACCCAGCTTATGATTACGCTGGCGCCAAAACTTGAAAACGGCGAGATGCTCAACTCCACCCAACAGATGCGGGTACTTCACGAGATTCAGGCTATCTGCGAAGAAGCCGCAGGTGCATCCGACCTTGAAGTTCGCTATTTTGGCGACCCGGTCCTGAGCGACAACGGCTTTACCTTTATGGTAAGCGACTTGACTCTGCTCATTCCCTTTGTCGCTCTGGTCGTTCTTCTTTCCCTTTATTTTTCATTCCACACATGGAGCGGCACGGTTCTTCCATTGATTACGGTTCTCATGGCTACGGTCTGGTCTGTGGGCATTATGTGCCTTATGGGCGTTACCTTTACGATTATCGGAAGCGTCATTCCTGTCTGTCTCGTTGCCTGTGGTTCTGCATACGGCATTCACGTACTCACCCACTACTATATTTTCTTGAACAAGGTGGAGGGTGAACTTACAAAAGAAAAGCATACTGAAGCCATCGTTGCAGGCCTTAAAGATGTCTGGATTGCCGTCGCGCTTGCAGGCGTTACCACGGTGGCGGGCTTTATTTCAAATGTTACCAGTCCCATTATGCCGCTTAAATCATTCTCCATCTTTGCGGCGGCTGGCGTTGTATTCTCCCTCTTGCTATCCGTAACTTTGATTCCTGCCTTCCTGTATGTCGCACCTATCGACAAGGTTGGAAAACACTGGAAGGGCAGAGAGCATTTGAGCGTAAAAATCCGCGCCCGCCTCGAAAAACAACTCATGCGCCGCGGCGGAAAGGATGCAACTGAGGCGACAAGCAGCACTCTTTATGCTGTCTATCACTTCTTCTCTGGAACAAAGCCCCGTCTTATCATTTCCACAGCGATTCTGATTATCGTTGCGCTGATAGGATTCCGTAAACTCATTGTAGATACCGCACTGGTAAACTACTTTCCCCATTCCAGCAAATTCCGACAGGACATCACCTACGTGGACGAGCATCTTGCCGGCTCAAATACCCTCTACTTCTTGATAACCGGTCTTGAAAAAGAAGCGGACGCAACAAATGCAGCAAAGGAAAGTGCCGAAAGTACTGTGGCAAGCGATTTTGACTTTGGAGATGCAGCGGGCGACTTTGACTTTGGCTCTGACGACAGTAACAGCGGCTTTGACTTTGGCGACTCAGGAGACGATTTTGGATTCGGCACAGAAGAGTCTACAGAAGCAGCGGAACCCCAAAAATCATACAATATGATTGCAAACGCGGAACTCTTGCATGCCGTTGACGGACTCCAGAACCACCTGCTTTCACATCACGAGGGCATTGGAAAAATCGTCTCATTCACTACCTTTATCAAGCGCATGAATCAGGTGCTTCACGTTCCCTCCATGACTGACGAGGAAATCGAAGGCTTCAACAACCCCAACAAGGCCTACGCACGGCAACTCGCCTCCACGCAGACAGTACAGGAAGGGCTTGAAATGCTTTACAGCGCATATACGGCTGCAGGCGGAAAATATGCAAGCGTAGAAGATGTTGTAAATGAACTGGCAAAAAAAGTGAACTTTAACGGCATAAACTACTACGAAGTTCCCTATAACGTGGAAAAATATCCGGTGGCAAGCCGCGAAGAATTGGGAGACCTGGTAACACAGTATCTCTACCTGCTTTCAAGCGAGCAGATTCAGCGCTTTGCAAACAACATGACCATGCCTACGTCCATCAGAACTCAGGTTCAGCTCCGCACCCACAGTACGGATGACACGGCGGAAATCATAGCAGACGCAAAGCAGTATGCGGCAAAATACTTCCCCGCAGGCTACAAACTGGAGGCAACGGGTAACGGCGAAATGGAATATACCATGACACGCATGGTCGTAAACAGTCAGACAGTGAGTATTCTTCTTTCTTTGGTCATGGTCTTTATTATCATTTCCCTGTCATTCAAGTCTGGTTGGGCTGGAATCATCGGTGCAATTCCTCTTGCCCTTACGATTCTCCTGAACTTTATGGTCATGGGATTTGCAGGAATCGCCTTGGATTTGTGTACCAGTATCATTGCTTCCGTTGCAATCGGTGTAGGTATTGACTATACAATTCATTTCATGGAAACATATCGTGCAGAGCGCGCTAAATCAGATATCCTTGAGGTGGTCACAAAGAACACCTTCAGATCCAGCGGAAAGGGTATTCTTACCAATGCAATTGCCGTCGGCTTGGGATTCTGTGTACTTTTGTTCAGCCGCTTTATCATCTTGCGCTACATCGGTGCTTTGGTTGCGGTCGTCATGTTCACGAGTTCGGCTCTCTCTATGACGATTATCCCCGGTCTCCTTAACGCCTTTGATCCCAAATTCATGTGGCCCAAGGAAGAGAAAGAGAGTTATAATAAGATGATACAAGGAGAGCAGGATAAAAACTGACTGAAATAGCGTCACTTTTTATGAGAGGTAAATCAAAATGACAAAAAAACTTCTGAAGTTTTCCTGGCTTGTTATTGCCTTATGTGCAGTGATAACAGTATTTTTTGGCTTGCAGATAAAAAATCTCCGCATAGAGAATACAAGCCGTACCTTTATGCCGAAGGATGACGACTCCTATCAGTTCATGCTCAAAACCGAAAATACCTTCGGCAGCATGTTGGGACTGGGAGTGCTTCTGGAAACAAAGGGAGACACCATTCTTTCGCCAGAGTACATCAGCATCATTCAGAGCATCACCGAAAAAATTGAAAACGTGGACTATGTAGAATCAATTGACTCTCTCACGAACATCGACTTTATCCGTGGTGAAGTTTCAGAAGACGGTGAAGGCACCCTCAAGGCGGGCAGTCTTCTTGGTGAAGATGGCGAATACACTGGCTCACAAGCGGACATGCAAGCCATCAAGCGTAAAATCATCGACTGGCAGGAAATGTATAACCGCGTTATCGTAAATGACAGTTTTACGGCAGCACAGATGATGATTACCATCACCGCATCCACCGAAGACGGAGATGAACTTCCTTCCAGCGTACAGAACAAGATTCTTGCCGACATCAAGGAAGTGTGCGATGCAGCAGTAGAAGGCAGTGGTCTTTCAGTACGCTACTACGGTGACCCTGTCATGTCTCACGATGCACGGGAATTCTTGCTGAGCGACTTGATAAAACTCATTCCCTTTGTTGCCCTGATTGTCTTGCTTTCTCTTTTCTTCTCATTCCACACTTGGAGCGGCACCTTGCTTCCATTGATTACGGTTCTGGTCAGTACCATTTGGTCAGTGGGCATGCTTGCATGGCTGGGGCTTCCCTTTACGATTATCGGCAGCATGATTCCTGTCTGTCTGATAGCCTGTGGTTCAGCCTATGGCATCCACGTAATGACGCATTACTACATCGGTCTGGACAAGATTCAGGGACAAGTAACCAAGGAAAACCATGCGAAAGCCATTGCCTTTGCCCTCAAGGATGTTTGGGTTGCCGTTCTGCTTGCAGCAATTACAACGATTGCAGGCTTTATCTCCAACGTTACCAGCCCGCTTCGCCCCCTGCGCTCATTCTCTGTTTTTGCGGCTGCGGGCGTTGCCTTCTCCCTGATTCTTTCAGTAACCCTCATTCCTGCCCTGCTCTACATCACACCGATAAAAAACGTGGGAAAGCACTGGAAAAACAAGGGAAAAATTTCCGCAAAAATACGCCTGCGCCTGCAGCGTGAACTTCTCCGCCGCGGTGGCAAAACCGCTGTTGAAATGCATGGTCAGACCTTGTATACCGTCTACCGTTTCTTTGCCGGCACCCGTCCTCGCCTTGTAATATTTGCAATTGCAATCCTCCTTTTGGGCGGCATTGGACTTGATAAACTGATTGTCGATACGGCAATGGTAAACTACTTCCCCTCCACCAGTACATTCCGTCAGGATTTGGCCTATGTGGACGGAACCCTTGCAGGAACAAACAGCATGTACCTTGTTGTAAGCGGAGATGCATTGACGGAAGAAGAGATTGCCGCACAAAACGCAGCAGAAGAAGCCGGCACAGAATTTGGCGACTTTGACTTTGGTTCAGACGACTTTGACTTTGGCAGCAGCGAGGAAATTGCAGAAGTTGCAAAACAGTACCATTCCCTCACCAATCCCGAAATCCTAAAAGCCGTGGACGACATGCAGAACTATCTGCTCCTGCACCACAAAGATGAAATCGGAAAAATCGTCTCATTCACCACCTTCATCAAGCGTATGAATCAGGTTATGCATGTTCCCGTCGGTGGCGAACATGACCAGTATGCAAAGATGCTCAACCAGCCAGTCACCATGCAACAGTTGCTTTCCCTGATGGACGATGCCTACACGGACGCCGGAGGTGAAAAGGCAACGATGAACGAAATAGTATACGAACTGGAAAAACGGCTTAACTACGATGGCCTCAACTACTACGAGATTCCCTATACCACAGAAAAGTATCCGACAAGCCGCCGCGAGGAACTCTCAGACTTGGTGACCCAGTACCTCTACCTGCTTTCAAGTGACAAAATCACCACCTTTGCCGATGACATGACCAACCCCAAGTCCATCCGCATTCAAGTGCAGCTCCGCACCCACAGCACCGTAGACACGGGTAAACTCATTGACGAAATAAACGACTATGTGGCAAAGTATTTTCCAAAAGGCTACACCGTAACGCCTACAGGAACTGCAACGCTTGAAAACACCATGAGTCATCTGGTCATCAACAGTCAGATGATAAGCATTGCATTCTCTCTTGCCATGGTCTTTGTCATCATCGCCCTTTCCTTCAAGAGCGGCTGGGCAGGTCTTATCGGTGCAATTCCCCTGGGACTGGTCATCCTGCTGAATTTTATGGTAATGGGCTTTATGGGAATCCGCCTTGACCTGTGTACGAGTATCGTTTCTTCCATCGCAATTGGCGTTGGCATTGACTATACGATTCACTTTATGGAAACCTATCAGGCCGAACGCAGACGCTGTTACGATGCTGACGGAAAAGTAGCCGATTTGGAAGAAGTGGCACAGAGAACTTTCAAAACCAGTGGAAAGGGCATTGTAACAAATGCGCTTGCAGTTGGTTTAGGTTTCTTGGTACTGGTATTCAGCAAATTCATCATCTTGCGCTATATCGGTATCTTGGTGGCAGTCGTTATGTTCACCAGCTCAATGCTGTCCATGACGATTATTCCTGGTCTTCTGAACGCTTTTGACCCCAAGTTCATGTGGTCAAAAGACGAACGGAACGCATACAAAGCAAAAATCGCCGAAGACAAATAAGGCGTAAAGATATTTTTGGAGGTATTTATATGAAACTTTTGAAAAACCTAGCAGCGGCAGCAGTCGCATTTGCACTTGGTACAGCAGCATTCGCTATTGACGGAACTGAAATCATGCAGAAAGCATACGACCGCCAGAAGCCTGACTTTACAAAGGCAGCGGTACAGGTTGTGCTTGCAAAGAACGGCAAGGTAGAAGAAACGCGTAACGTAGGCGAATACGGCCGCTGCAAGAACAACCTTTCTGACGTAGTAATGATGTTTTTGAGTCCTGCATCAGTAAAGGGAACAAACTTCCTGCAGAAGGAAAATGACGGAAAGGATGATGACAAGTGGATTTACATGCCCTCACTCAAGACAACCCGCCGCGTAGCATCTTCTGAAGGTGACAAGTCATTTGTCGGTACAGACTTTACCTATGACGACATGAGTACCCGCGAAGTTGCAGACGACACTCACGAACTTCTGAAAGAAAGCGAGGACAAGGGAAACTTCAAGGATTTGTACGTCGTAAAGTCTACTCCCAAAGACTCAAAATCAAGCCAGTATCAGTACCGCATCTCATGGGTCACAAAAGATACCTACATCCCCATCTACATTGAAATGTACGACAAAAAAGGCAAACTGCTCAAAGTAAACGAAATCAAGTCACTCAAGAAGATGCCCGGTACAAATGGTCGTGTCTACAATGTTCCCATGGAAAATGTAATGACAAACGTGCAGACCAACCACTCAACCACAATGCTTATGAAGAACATTGAAGTAGACAAGCCGCTCCCCGACGGATATTTTACTTCAAACTTCCTTGCAACAGGACGTCTGTAATATGAAAATGCATAAGATTTTATGCGGTGTGCTGGCGGCAAGTTTTCTTACTGCCGGTACATTCGCCGATGATTTTGGTTTTGATTTTGGAGACTCTGGTGAATCATCCAGCGAAAGCAGTTCTGCCCCTGCAACTTCCCTCAGCGTAAATGGCGAGGCTCTTTTTGACGGCCGCGTTTATGTTGACCAGCGCGACAGTGCCGGCGACCGCTATGATTTTAAGGACTTTCCCACCGATGTCTTCCCCATGTTCAGACTGGGACTTGACTATGCGGGAGCCTATACCGACTTTTCTGCAAAAATCAAGTTGAATAAATTTTCTCTGGGTGACTTCAAGCAGGATATTCTGGAAGAATTTACTGCCCGAGTCTATGTAAACAGCAACCTGCAGCTGGAAGCCGGTAAAATGAAGGTGGTTTGGGGCAAGGGAGACAAACTCCACGTTTTGGACAACTTCAATGCCAACGACTATACCGACTACATCATTCCCGACTACATTGACCGCCGCATTGCAGAGCCCATGTTCCGAGCCGTCTTTACGACAAACAGCGGCATCAAATTTGAAGGCGTTTACACGCCCACGATGACAGGCGACCGCTACGCATCAAAGGGAGCATGGAAACCAGAATCCATGACAAACCTTGAAAGCAATGTGAAAAGCATTATTGCACAGCAACTCGTTGCAAACCCAAGTTCTGCCGTAGACTATGCCTCATTCAGTGCTGACGACTTGTACCCTGATACAAACAAAATCAAGTACAGTCAGGCAGGTATACGCACAACCTTTACGCTTGGTCAGGTGGATTTGGGTGCAAGTTACTACTATGGTCACTACAAGCAGGTTTCTGCAAACGTAGAAAGCCTTGTAAACTCACAGGTTGTTGCCGGGCTGCTGGCAAATCCTGCGACAAAGGCTGCCGCTGAAGCAATGGGATTGACCTCATCTACACCTTCACTTCCCACCCTTGCCTATGACCGCGTAAACATCTTCGGTTTGGAAGCAGCCACCGTACTCTGGAGATTCAACACCCGTGCAGAATTTGCCTACAATCTCACCGCAGATACCGCTGGTGACGATCCCTGGGTACGCAACAACAGCATTGCATGGCTGGCCGGTTTTGACATTGATTTGCCGATTCACAACGTAAACCTGAATGTGCAGAATCAGGGAAGCTATACGCTGAAATACGACAAACTGGATGACGAAAAGCTGACCTATCTGGGCGGTGCATACACCTATTCCCTTAAAAAATATGATGTGGACTACAATGGCGGCCATGCCTCCAACAACAAAATCGTTGTGGCGATTACCGACAGTTGGGATCACGAAAAGACAAAACTTGACCTAAAGGGAATCTGGGGCATTGAGCGCAGCGATGTCATTGTCATGCCAAAAATCTCCCGCAACATCTTTGACGGATTCGACCTTTCTTTGAGCGGTCTTTTCATCTGGAGCAAGGATGAAGACAGCGAGTTTAACGGCTGGAAGCACAATTCTTTTGCAACGATTGGCGCAAAGTACCAGTTCTAATGAAAGAAGGGGCTAAGCGCCCCTTGAACCCGCGGATTATTTCTGATGCTTGAAATATTCATCTGCAATGATTCTTATGCCTGCTTCCACCTCCTTGGCGGGGCGGGCATAATTTATTCTGAGGCACTTGGAATAATGCGGGTGCTCTTCCACAAGCGGCGTAGAACCGTCATCTGTATTTCCAAAGAAAAAGTATTCACCCGGAACAACAATAACGCCGCGGGATTTTAGGATATGGTAGAATTCCTTGGTTGGCAGAGCCAAATCATGCATCAGAAGCCAGAGGAAAATCGAGCCTTCATTTTTGTGCACGGCAAAGTTGCTGCCGGCAAAGTATTTTTTAATCCAGCCCACTGATGCATCTGATTTTTCCTTGTAAAATGGCCGCACTACCCTTTCTGCCGTCCGCACAAGTTCTCCGCTCCTTATCAGGGGAGTGGCAATAGCCTGACCTAGCGAACCGCTTGCAAGGGCTGCGATGGCGTTCAGATTGCTGAGGGCGGTAACGATTTCCTTCTTTGCAATGATAATGCCTGTACGCAGCGACGGAAGCCCGATTTTGCTCAGGCTCATGCTGAGGACAATGTGCTCATTCCAAAGCGGCGTGGCATTTTCCGTAAATATAATGTGGGGCCAGGGTAAGCCGTAGGCGTTATCCACAAAAAGGGGAATGTCGTAGTATTCGGCGAGGGCTGCCAGACGGCGGATTTCCTCATCCGTAAGGACATTTCCCGTGGGATTGGTCGGACGGCTTACGCACATGGCGCCAACATCATCATGCTTTTTAAGGTAGTTTTCCAAAAGCTCAAAATTCACGTGATACTTAAAAGTGTTGTCCTCATATGTTTCAAAGTGACTGGGAATGCTTACAAACGTACCGTTTTCAATCCCCTGATCCGCATAGCCGATATATTCAGGCACCAGGGGAAAGAGCAGTTTCTTTTTTGACTGCCTGCCGCTTTTGTCCGTAAAGCTTCCGCTAAAGAGATTGAAGAGATAAAAGCAGGCGCTCTGGCTTCCGTTTGTTATGGCAACGTTTTCAGGGCCAATCTTCCAGCCATAGGTTGCCGAAAGATAGGATGCCACTGCCTCAATAAATTCAGTTCTGCCCTGTGGCGCATCGTAGCGGCCGATAATGTCATCAAATTCCCTGCCATTTGCCAGAATCCGCTCCATCTGGGCGCGGTACATGTCTGCTATTTCTGGAATCTGCGCAGGATTTCCGCCACCGAGTTGATAAGACGGCATGTCTTTGGGGAGGGGCTTTCCCAAATCATCCATCAACTGCAGAATACCGGACTCGCCGCAAAGTTTTGTTCCAAAATCAGAAAATTGTGTCAGTGACATATACTACCTTCCTACCAGCTGTAAAAACGCTTCTTCGTTGATAATGGGAATGCCGAATTTTGCCGCCTTCTGGTTCTTGCTTGATCCGCTTGAAGTGTCGTTGGTGACAAGGTAAGACAAATCCTTGGTGACGCTGGACTTGTATGAACCTCCCGCCTTTTTGACCAGGGCTTCCGCATCGGCTCTCTTCATCGTACGCAACTCTCCGGTAAAGCAGAATGACTTTCCCGCCAACTCTCCAACCGCCCCGCCCTCCTGCAGACGTATTGTAGCCGCAGCAAGAGACCGCATTTCCTCAGCATTTTCAGCCAGTCCTGTCACCAGCACTTTTGCCGTAATGTCCGCAAAGCCGTAGACGGCGGCAATTTTTTCTGCGGGGGCGGTCAAAAGCTCTTCCAGTGTATTGAGTCCTGCGTCCACCAGTTTCTGCACCATGGTTTCGCCAATGCCTTCAATATCAAAGCCTGCGATAAAGGGTGCAAGAGAAACCGTCCGATGGGATTGTATGGAGTCGTAGACTTTTTGCGCACCCAAAGAGTCCTTTTTGTCCACGCTTTCTTCGTTTAAGAAATAGGGCTTTAACTCCTCCACCGTAAGCGTGTACAGGTCGGAAATGGAAGAGACACGGCCATTTTTAAAGAGGGAGGTAATCAGCGTTTCACCCAGGTCACGAATGTCGATGACGCTAATCCATTTGAGGAGTTGGTGCAAAATGCGCTTGGAGCAATTCTTATTAGGGCAGTAAAGGCGGCTGCCGTCATCCACCAGGGAACTTCCGCAGGTAGCGCACACACGGGGAAAAGGAACGGGGCTTGTTGCCGCTCCCCCATCCTCGCTCAGCACAGCCTCAATCTTTGGGATGATTTCTCCCCGCTTAACGACAACTACATGGCTTCCGATTTTTACGCCCAGCTTACGAATCGTGTCGGGATTGGCAAGGGATGCGCGCTGCACCGTCGTTCCGTTTAACTGCACTTCATCAAAAATCGCCACAGGCGTGTAGGTTGCGCCTGACTCGCTCCACTCCACCTTCCGCAGAATGGAAACCGCTTCTTCCAGGCTGAATTTAAAGGCAATCTGCCGGTCAGGACGGGCACGACTTGCGTCAGCCAAATCAATCAGCCGCTCCTTGATGACCAGTCCGTCTATGTCGTAGTCCAAGTTTTTTCGCCTTTCCATGACCTCTGCCCGATAGTCAATTACGTCCTGGGCTGTCTTACAGATTTTTAGGGGCGAGGTCTTAAAGCCCATGCTTTTGAGCCAGAGCATTTTGTCCTCTTCATCGGCAAAGGGACTCTGCCCCTCAGTCGCAAGGGCATCATAGGTCATCAGGCACAAGTGTTCGCTTCCGCTGCCGTCCTTTCGCTTCATCAGGCCATTGGCGGCATTACGGCAATTTGCCTTATCCGCATAATACTGGCTGTGTACGGTGTGGGTCATAATCACTTCACCCCGAATGCCGCCGGTAAAGTCTACCCTTGCTCCGTCACTGGCAAACAGGGCCGACTGCACTCCCTGCATTTTTTTTGCGTTTGCCGTAATGTCATCGCCAATCCTGCCGTCTCCACGAGTCACCGCATGCTGCAATTCACCGTGCAGGTACTGGAGCTCTAGCGAAGCACCGTCCAATTTGTATTCCACAAGATACTCGTCATAGGCATGATTTTTTGCCCATGCCAAAAACTGCTCCGGGTCAGCCGCCTTTTCCTGACTTCCCATGGGCATGACGTGTTCCCGTTTGGCAAAATTGCCAGAGTCAGCTCCCACACGAAGCAGCACGGGATTGGTGGGGTCAAGGCCTTTCAGTTCGTCCCAAAGGGCATCAAATTCCGCATCAGGAATTTCTCCCTCGCCGTTATAGTATGAGTCCTGATATTTTTTTATGAGCGTCGCAAGCTCTGAAATGCGGGCGGTCTCGTCTATGTCAAACAAATCTGCCATGCTTATTCCTGTCGCCTTTGCAAGAGTTTTAATCCAAGCGGCACCAGTGCAATGTAGTAGAAGGTGTAGACAATGGAAAAGAGCAGTTTTCCCCAGTGAGAGCCGAATGCGTGAGTAAGAACCGGACGGAAATACTGCTTGAGCAAAATCATGGGAACAAGGGCGACAAGACAGATGAGCAGGCTTTTCCAGCCTTTTTTAAGGGGCTGAAACTGAATCCAGTTTTTCTCCACAAAACGGGCGATGATAAAGCCCAGAGTCTTGCCAATGTCTCCATAGCCATCATTCATCATTTTCTGCGGATCTACCAGCAGTTTTCCTTCCGCCGTGTAATCCATGGGATATGACTTACAGGTAATGTAGACAAGGGCAAGGACACAGAAGAAAAATCCGCCCAGCAAAAACCAGTTTTCTTTTTCAGGGTGCAAGTCCAAATAGGCAAAGAGTTTTGCCGCCGCAAAGAGACCGCACAAGGAGACCAGTAAGCCCACACAGACATCCTGCGGTGTATGCACTCCAAGGTAGTTGCGGGAGAAGACCGTCAAAAGGATAAAAAGTCCGAAGACAAAGGAAAGGGGGCGAGTACGGACACTACTCCAGGTATTCACTGCCATGCCGCCTGCAAGGGGAGCCGCTGTTGTTGTGTGTCCGCTGGGAAAAGAATAGCCTGTTGCCGTCCTTATGGAGTCACCCGCAGGAATAATGCGGCTGTCACGAATCCAGGGGCGGTAGACACATGCCGTCAGTTTTACCAGCGGCGTAATCAACATACAGAAATAATAGGACACGAGGGTGTAGAGCCCCCTTCGCTTGTCCACATTCCAGTAGTAAAAGACCGCAAACAAAATCAGATAGTCTACGGCAAAGGCCGACACTCCTTCCATAAAGGGAGTGAGCGCATCATTGATGCTGTTACGGAAATTCTGCAAAAAAAGCAGGTATTGTATGTCCATAAAAAACCTCCATTATCACGGACGATTGTTAATACTTTTTGACGAGACAGGAAAATCAAAATAAGTGTCTGGGTAAGGCTCGCCATGCAGGGTAAAATGCCACCACTCGCAGTCCAGCGTATCAAAGCCGCCCTTTACCATGGCTTTTTGCAGGAAGATACGATTTTCGTACTGCTCATCGCTTATGCCCCTGTAATTCGGGTGAGAAATCTGACTGAATAAATCAAAGGGGCTTCCCATGTCCACTTCTTTTCCCGTCTGCATGTCAAAGAGGGTCAAGTCCACAGTGCTTCCCCGACTGTGGCTGGAACGCTTGGCGATATAGCCCCTTTCAAAAAGTTCCTGTTTTTCCAAGTCAGGGTAGAAAAAAGGCTTCATGCGCTGGTCAAGGTCGTCTACCCCCCAGAGGACAAAATGCTTTACTGCGCAGGCAGGCCGGTAGGCATCGTAGATTTTTAGGCGAAAGCCCTGGGCGTTCAGTTCTGCCGCCACATTCTGCAGGGCGCGGGCGGCCTCTCGGGTCACAATGGCGCAGGGCTCCTCGTAGCCTGAAATGCGCTCGCCGATAAAGTTGTAGGTGGAAAAATACCTGATTTCCTGAATGATTCCCGGCACATAGTCCGACAAAAGGACAAAGCCCCGGCTGTCCATGGGGTCGATTATTTTTTCCATAATCCTTCTTCTATTCCCCAAAGAGATTATTCATAACAGCGATAAGCACATCATCATCGTACATGTTTTCGTCCGCAGGGATTTCTCCGCCCTCAGAAATGGCAGCCCCGTCTTCCACATTGCTCCAGTCGCTGTGAGAAATTCGCAAGGTTCCGGAATACTGATAGGGAAAGCCGTCAGCCGTGCAGCCATGTCGTACAAGGCAAGAGCCGCCGCCACTTCTCTGTCCGATTATTTTTATGCCCTTGTCGCTGCAAATGCAAGGCATGATATTGCCGCATGAGAATGAAAGCAAAGAGGTATAAACAGCAAAATTATAGTCTTTCTTTTTGTCATTGCTGTCGATTACTCCGTCCAGGTTCAAATCACAGTAGGCCGTATATGTTTTTTTGCCACCGCTTATTACATCGTATTCAAGCATGGAAGCACTCTGAGGATCAAGCAAACAGGCAAGGGCAAAATTCAAGGCATCACTGTCACCACCGCCATTGCAGGAAATGTCGATGACTACATTCTTTACGCTGTTCTTATAATTCTCATCGTTTTCAAGGGCATAAAAGGCCTTGTAGAAAATGCCGATTGTGTCATCTGGAAGCGTAACTGTAGCCGGGTCAGGATTTGCCGAAGGACTGCCGTTATAATATGCGCTCCAGCCAGCGGAGTCAACGTTAAAGCGGTCAAAGCGGATAATGGCTGTTTTGTTACTGTCAATTACCTCAAAAGAAGGAATTGTGGTTCCAGAAATCGTTGGAATATATGTAACAGGGGAAGAGTTTGAAGACCTTGCCGCTTTTCGCCATTCAGTCAAACGCTTTTCGGTTGCTGACTGCATTAATAATTTTTTGCTGTAGATAAAGGCTGTGCCATAATTAGTTATCATGTCATTAACCGATATGAAGTCCTGTTTAGCAGTCATACCTGTATGGACGTCACCATAAACCATGAAAAAAAGAGCCGTAAGGCCTGTAATGTAATCTTTGTAGGAGGAAGAAAGGAGCAGAGTGCGGACATCGCCTGCATACTGAATCATCATCTGGTCAAAATCAAGTGCATCGGCTGCTGCAACTGTTGTCTCAACGGGATAGCCGTTACCGTCATCTGCAAATCCGTAGTAGCCGGAATGTCCGTAGAGATAGTCGTGGGTAAAACGAAGGAGATTGTAAGAATAGTCGATTAAGGCTTCCGGCCGTTCCTTTAAATTTCCCGCTGAATCCTTGAACCAGTCGCTCTCATAAAATGAAACATATCCTTTTGAGCTGTCATAATAAATATTGCCATCATGACTAGTCTGATAGACGGCTTTTCCGTTGTAAAAATATCGTTCGTATCGTAATGAGGAAAAAATATTTGAAAGAATACAGAGGGGAACAAAGACATCATCATAGCTTCCATACACTTTGAATCCATATTTTGCAAGATTAAATGTGCGTGTATTTTCTCCCATGAATTTAGAAACTATTAAAAACATTTTGCTAAGAAAAGAAGTGTCTTCGTTACTTTCATTTGTTTCCAGCAAACCTGTAAAGGCCGGAATAGTGATTGTGTCTGATTTTTTGTTAACCACTACATAATATCTTTTGTTGCCGTTTACACTGTCTTTTATGGTGTAGCGGTATTCATCATTTGCGTAAGAAGCCGAAACCACACTGTATTTCATGTATTGCTCAAAAAAATACTGCAAAGGCACATAGGGAATGTAGGAATCCCCTTCGTAAAAACGCACGCTCATTGAGCCAGACTCCTTTTCGCCAGGCGCGATGACGGCAAGGGCTTCAGAGATGAAATTCGTGCTTTCTTCTTCCGCCCCCTTGAGGTTGATTATAGTGTCACCTTCATAAGTACAGGACACCACGAAAAGCGCAACAGCAACAGATAGAATAAAAACAGCGGGTATGCTCCATGCTTTTTTCATTGTTTTCCTCCTCAAAGTAGGCTAAGATTTATAGTTTCTCAAACAGGAGTTCTTTTATCACGCGGTTTGCGTCCAAGCCTTTCTGTTCAAAACGGGTTTCCGGCCGCCATTCCTGATGGGGAGCAAAGCCTGCATATTTGTTTTTCAATCCTTGGGTAGCCGTCAGTTCTTCCAGACCGAATTGGGCATAGGGAAGCCAGTCAGTCACAAAGTAAAGGTAGCCGCCCTGCATGAGTTTCTTTGCAAGCAAATCGGTGCGAGGCCGCTGAAGCAGACGACGCTTGCAATGGCGTTTTTTCTGCCAGGGGTCAGGAAAGAAAATGTGAAAGGCCGACACGCTTTGGTCTGCAATCTCACCATCGGCAAGCACTTCCATGGCATCGTGCTCAATAATGCGCAGATTCTGCAGGCCCCGTTCTTTGATTTCACCAAGGAGTTTTCCCACGCCAGGCTTGTGTACTTCTATGCCGATATAGTTGATATCTGGATTTGCCTCAGCGATAAGGGCAGTGGCCTTTCCCATACCAAAGCCGATTTCCACTACCACGGGATGCTTGTTCCCAAAGACCTGCTCATAATCAAGGGGGCTTTTTGCATAGGGAATACAATAAGTATCGTGCAGTTCTTCATAAAATTTCCGCTCAGCGTTGGTAAAATGCCCCGAACGGAGCACAAAAGTACGTATTTCCCGGCGGAAAGAGGAATTTTCATGTGCGATTGTCTCAGCGGGGCTAGTATCAGTTGTCATCGGAATCGTCATCCTCAGTTTCAGTGTTTGCCGCCTGTTTTTCAAACAGTGATTCCTCAGGCATCATGCAGACAACGCGGTTATTGTCTGCGGAAAGGCAGCGGCGTTTGGTAACGGCACCATTAAAATCCCGCAGAATTGAGGAATTGCTATTCCAATTGCTCCTCGTCTTGCCAAAGAAAATAAGCACCTTGTTCTTGTCGAAGAGGGCAAGGTTTTCCGTTACCGAAGTAAGCAGGGAAGACACATCGCCGGCTTTTGAATTGAGCAAGGCAGCCGGATAATTGACGATAAAAGAAGACGTGGCTTCCTCACCCGCAGCATCAACATAGCGAAAATCATACACCCCTGTGGGAAGCGATTCGTTTGCCGGCGGCTGCAGGTTCGTGTAGCATGCCCACTGTTTTTCACCGTTTTTAAAAAGCCTGGGAGAGGAAACCTGCCAGTTGTAGCCCGTGTCGCGGTTTTCCATCTCCAGCCTTTCAGCCCGCTGCACCTCGCTATCCATCTGCACAAACACCGCCAAACACGTCTGGGGCAGACTGGAGTCATCGGCATAGTCAAAAACGGCGGATGCACTGGCAAGAATCAGTTCCGGTTCTGCATCCGCACAGGAAAAAAACGAGAAAGCCGTAATCAGCACAAGCAAAAAAGAAAAATACTTTGCCACGAAACATCCTAAAAATTGAAGACCAGATTGATAACCGTCAAGTCACTGGCAGAGAACTGGTTTACGATTGACTCAAACTTGACGTTCACTTTTTTACAGGCATCGTCAAGATAAGAAAAATAGTACATTCCCAGATCAGTGCTCTGCTCGCCGTCAGGAAGTTCACGATAAAAGTCAATCAGACTCTTGCGGTTCAAGTCAGCCGAAGACTTTGACTCAATCGTTTCTTTCATTTCCTGAAATTCATCATCCTTGTTGTAAAGGGTTATCTGCAAGCGCCCCTGCTTACCGATTGCCGTTGAACCGCCGCCCAGTTTCCATGAGAGGAAGACCAGTTCATGCTTTCGCTTTAGTTCCGCCACGATTTTTTCACGCACTTCCGGGTCATAAATCATGGCATCCGTATCCTCAATGCCGCCATACATGTTGCGGGCTTCTTTTTTCATATTGGTGTTTTCGCTGTTCAAGGCCAGTTCCATCACCAGAATGGAAATATATTCGGCAACTTTTGACTTATCCATGTATTCTGCCAGAAGATGACGAATGGCAATGGTCATCTGGGCAAATCCGTCCGCCTTGTAAAATTTGGTGATGATGTACCAGTTCATCAGGCTCAGGCGGTTGAGGAATTTTTCGGTCATCAAAAGATAGATGTTTTTTTCCTCAGGAGAGAATTCCTTGTTTTCCATGATGGACTTCCATATGGGGTCAAGGATTTCTTTGCGGGCAGCCTGAATGGCAGCATCCTTGTTTGCCAGATGCAGGCGCAGCTGATTGTCACTTAAATGGGTGCGGTCATCAATCAACTGGGAAGGATTGGAACGGTTATGCTTCTTTACACAGTCACACTGAATGATTTCGGCAAAAACCTGACGGTCAAACTGCTTGTAGAGCAGCGAATAGACAATCACCTTGGACAAGTCCATGATTTCCTGCCGGGAGGAAACAAATTCAGACATGGAAATTTCAATCTTAGAAATATAGTCCACCAGAATCATATTCTGAATTGACTGGGGAGAAAAAGGATTCAGCGAAATGCCGTATTCTTCCGTATTGTCGGCAAGCTTAAAGCGCAAGAGTTTTTTATTCGCCGTGATAAAGTGAGACGTTCCTGATTCCGTAAGGATTACCTTTAGAGGCAAGTTAAGGACAAACTTTTTTTCAATTCCGCTCATAGTCGCTCCCGTATCGTATAATTATATATGAAGGAAGTCTCATTGTAAAGACTGCACAAATGTACTATACTGGCATTGCAATGCGAGCCAAGCCTTTGTGTTTTTTCATCTTCATACTGACCCTCATGCCGGCATTTTCCATTCCAGTGCGAGGACTGCCTCTTTCAGTCGCATTGGAAACGCTGATGAAAAAAAAAGACTTCGACACGGTGAGCGAGCCTCTTTCCGTCACGTCACAGGATCAGTTTCCCTACAACATACTCGTTTATTTTCCCAAAAACGCAGAACAGCCGTCTTCACCCAGAAAAAACCGTCTGTCCGCTGTCTCCACAGAAAACCAGCGAGACTTGCTCATATACGCATTCACTCAGGAAGATGCCTACGATTATCTGGATTCCGTCCTTACCTTCCTTACGCAGCTGGACAAAAATCCCCGCACCTGCGACTGCATTGTATTCCTTTCCGCCCAGGAACATTCCTCAGTGGGGCTTCCCCTCACCTTTACCGGCACTGAAGTCTTTGCCCGCACCTTTGAAGATGCAGAAAGAAGCGCGGCAATCGTGGTTGGATTTGGAGAGCAGCCCGTCACTGAAATACACATTGGAAACATAAGCCGCACCGCCCCCCTCTGGCTTACACGGCAACTTTCTGCAGCCTGCATCGAGACAAAAACCGCCTATTCCTACGCAGACAAATTTGCATCCCTCTATCGGCTGGGACTCCTGCCCAGTAACCGCCGCATGAATGCCTTTATCAGCAACAACATTCCTGCCATCAGCATGGTCTTTCCCGTCAGGCCCGATTTGTCCGTACTCAACAGCCTTGCCAGCAAGTACACAAAGGAATACTCGGCAACCTGGGACAGCCACTACCTCTTTTTTCACCTTCTGGGCAGGGATTTTTGGATTGGGGAATCCTTCTTCTTTGGATTTTCCCTTATTCTGGGCACCATGCTCCTGCTCTTGCTCTGTACGTCAACCTTTAAGGGCAAAAATGGCGAGGACTACAAGAAAGACTTCATGCGCTCATGGTTTTTCATTCCGCTGACGATAGCCATAACCTTTCTTTCCCTCTATCTGGGACAGGCTTTCTGCCGACTCATTCCCCTGCTGGCAAAGGCATCTCCCGTCATGCAGTTCGGCATAAAACTGCTCTTCGCGCTCTTTTTCAATGCAATTTTCTTCGGCATTCAGGAATTTTTCCGCGTATATTCCGTTCAGTTTACCCACGGCTACTTTATCTACCTGATTGGAATCAGCAATGTATTCATCTTCAGCACCCTGGACTTGATTTTCTTTTTGACCTTTATGATTGAATATCTCTGCATTTACGTGGCGAGAAAATCCGTCAGAATCGTGCCGCTCATTCTTTCCGTACTGCTCATGCTGGCACCCGCCGTACCCTATATCTATCAACTGACCCGCTACGCCCTGCCCCAGAATCTACAGCAGCTGGTTTTTGGCACTCCCCTGCTCAACCTCTTTCTTGCCATGCTGATTTTTCCCTTTTTGATTATGTGGATTAGAATGATTGTCCGCCTGCAGATTTCTCTGGTAGAAAACCGTTTCTCCCTTAAAAAAATCTTCATACAGGGAAGCATCACCACAGGCATCGTGGTCACCCTGCTTTTGATTTCCGTCGTCACGCTGACCTCGCTTTCAAACCGAATAAGAAACAGGCAGGTGGAGCAAAAGCCGGAAATCATCAATGAAAATCAATACACCTTTCGTATCGCCACAGACAAGACGGAATTTTTGGGCATGACAACCCAGCACGTGACCATCACCTCCAAAGAAGACGTGCTAAAATATGAAGCCGTCATTTCATCAGAAGGCAGCATTCCCCTCTACGATTCCACCTATGACTACACGGTAAACGAAGAAGTCAAGACGGCATTTTTTACCATCCCTGACTATCCGCCCCGCACCATTACGATTGACTACGCAACAGACATAAAAGATGCCGCAAATGTCTTTGTCACCGCATGGTATGCCACCGACAAAGAAAATGTATTCCGAAAAGAAAGCCACGCCTTTATGATAACGGGGAAATGACTATGCAGAGTATTTTTCTTCATGTTGACCTCGATGCTTTTTTCGCTTCCGTAGAGCAACTTGACCACCCTGACTGGCGGGGAAAGCCAGTTATCGTAGGCGGAAAACCAGGAGACCGCCGTTCTGTTGTGTCCACAGCATCCTATGAGGCACGAAAATTCGGCGTACATTCTGCCATGCCCCTTGCCCAGGCCGTCCGCCTTTGCCCCAATGGCATTTACGTGCACGGACGTATGGAACGCTACCACGAAAAATCCCAGGAAGTCATGGCGATTTTCCGCAATTATTCCCCTGACGTGCAGCAGATGAGCGTGGACGAAGCCTTTATTGATTTAACTGGCACCGAGCGGCTTTTTGGCTCCCCTGACGAGACAGCCAGACGAATCAAGGCGGAAGTAAAGGAAAAAACAGGGCTTACCGTCTCCGTGGGAATCGCCTCGTCCAAGTATCTTGCCAAAATCGCTTCCGGCCTGCAAAAACCAGACGGGCTTTTTATCGTTCCCTTTGGCGGCGAAGAAGATTTTATGCTCAGCCTGCCGCTGGAAAAAGTATGGGGCATCGGTAAAAAATCCCTCATCCGCCTCAATGACGCAGGATTACGCAGCACCAGAGAAATCCACCGCCATTCCCTCGCTTTCCTTACCGGGCTCATGGGACCTGCAGGAGGTACTTTTCTCTACAACACAGTCCGTGGCCTTGAAAACGACACCTTTCTTCCCGCAAAAACCCATTCAATCAGTTCGGAAAGCACCTACGCCTACGACCTTGCGGACAGGGATGCCATAGACACCGCCCTGCTGGAACTCTGCTATACCGTAATGTTCCGTCTGCTCAGGGAAAAAGTACGGAGCCACGCTCTCGGAATTAAAATCCGCTACGAAGACTTTACCACCGTAAGCATTCAGGAAACAAAAGACCGGGATTTTTCTTCCGTAGACGACATGTTTGAACGGGCAAAAGCACTTTTTTACAAAAAATATGAAAGCGGACGGGGCATCAGGCTCTTGGGAGTTGCCGCCCAAAACGTGGAGGATTCTTCCCTCCCCCAGCAAAGCGACCTCTTTGACTTTGGCGAAGAAAAAAAGCGCAAGGTAGAAGCAGCCATCCTCAAGCAACTGGAAAAAAATCCCAGCATAAAAATCACCAAGGCCCGCATGATGAAGAACTAGAATTTTACCGTGCCCCCCAGTGTCAGCAAGGCGGTGACCGTAACAATTTTATCCCAGGTACAGGCATAGGACGCTCCCACCAGGGTGTTCAGGGTGACAAAGCGGTTTATGGCTATGTCCAGCCCATGGTTATATGCCGCGCTGTATTTTTGCGTGGCACTTTCGGCAAGAGAAGATTTTGTGCGGGATGCTCCCAGATTCAGGCTGTCTGTTCGGGTCAGCTTTGCCTTGCTCTTGTCGTAGCTGGGGCGGAAGATAGTGTAGACGCTTACCAGCGGGGAATAAGATGAAAGACGTTTCCAAATCGCCGTGATTTTTCCGCTCCAGTTGTCACGGTTTTCAAAGCTTCCCTCCAAACCAGTCTTAATGGAATTTTCCTTGGTCAGAAAGAAATTCGCCTGCACATAGCCGGTAAGCAGGATTGTATAGTTTTCTGGCGACCTCCTAGGCAATTTCAGGCTTCCAGAAAGACTTGCCGCATATTCATCCTGCTCAAACCAAGTTGCAACAGGTATCACGCCAGTTACGCCAAAGATATTGAGGGCATTGTAGCCTACCGTCGTTTTTATCTGATAGAGGTCGGCACTGGTAGAGGCTGTGCGAATATCCCGCACAAAAGAGAGACTTACGCTTGAAGGCATAATCAAGTCACGCTTTCCGCCATAAAAGCCCCGCTTCCATGAAGCCTCATATACGCCGGAGTAATAGAGCGACTCAGAGGAATCCACATTCATCGTAGAGTCAGAAAGCACGTCATCGGCAAGGGAAGCACTTACCATATCGTAAATCGGGAATGCCTTCAAAAACCAGCGGATATCGCCATAAGACGAACGCAAGTCTCCCATATCCCGTCCGTAGTCGCCACCCTTTGAAACAAGGCTGACACCGCCGCCAGCCTTTTTCCAGGAAATTGAAAAAGAGTGCCTGTCAAAAGAAAAAGGCACTTTGATTTCCAGGCTGTTGTCATCGGAAAAAGTCTGCTTGGCAGAAGAGGTATAGAGACCTGCCGTTTTGAGCGTGATTTTGGGAGTAAGAGACTTCCATGGCAGGGAAAGGGCAAAAGAGCTTTCTCCGCTTACGCTGCGGCGGGAGGCATACTCACTTCCTGTGTCAAAGGCAAGCTTAGAGCTTTCAAGCCAGCCCCTGCCGTAATTGTTCACCGACAGCAGGCTCACCCCTTTTGTTGAGGGCAATTGTTTCTGCTCCACACCCGCCTTTACCTGCCAGTCACTTATGCCGAATTTCATTCCCATTTCTGCCCCGGACTTTTGGCTAAGGGCATAGGCATTTGACTGAGCCGCCGTCTGCGCCTTGAGTGACACCGGCAGCCCCCACTCCGTAAAATCCACGCCCGCGCTGTCGGCTTTTTCCAGAGATTTTTCCTCTGCGTTAAAGCTGTAGCTTTCCGAAAAAGTCAAGACTTTTCCCAAAGGCGCGGCGGTCGCAAGCGTATGGGCGGCTCCAGAAAGCACTGTGCTGGAGTCAGAAGAAAATGCGGCATCTCCGGTAACGCGTATTTCCGTAAGGGTAAAGGCTGCCTGAGCCGTAGAAGACACCGTGCCGCTGTTTTTTCCATGCTCAACCGTCTTGACCGTGGCGCTTCCACTTCCTGAGGCAAAAAGCGACACGTCCTTTAGGATTGCATAGCCATTTGTTTCCAGCACCGTGCCGTCTCTTTTCCATGCGGCGCGGGCCTTGTCCTGCAATACCACCGAAGGACTTGCGCCAGAAACATGCAGCTCGTCCACAGAAAAAGTTCCCGACTCATAGTAGACTTTATTGCTGCTGTCCGATGCATCCGCCGTATTCAGTTCTACGCGAAAGCGCACGGGGATTACCGATGTATTGACGTCTACGCTCCCCTTTACGCTTCCGTCAATTTCCGCCCGCCTGCTGGAAAGATTAACAGAAAGATTATGCCAGGTTTCTCCCACAGGCAGTTCCGAAAAAAGAAAAGACACCTTTACCGCAGTCTTAAAAGTGCCGTCTTCTTCCGGGCGGTCAAGAAGAAAAGCAAGGGCTTTTTCCTCACAGTCCGCTGTGCAAGCTGCGGGAATGATCTTTTTGTCCTGAGGATTATACTTAAACCAGAGGGACAAGGTCTCATAGTCCTGCAGGTCAATGGCCTTAAAATATCGGTCTGCCTTTACTGTAAAGGAGTCATCCATGGAAAGCGAAAGGGGGTCATAGACCCGCCACTCAAAATTCTGCACATAATTGGTGCCCGTATTCAAATCATTCACCTTGGAAGAAGAAAGGCTTCCGTCTCTCACCTGTGCCGTGCTGACGCTTGTCACCTCATTTGCCGTAAGCGCAAACCCCGCTCCTTCCGCCTGATAGGGACCAATCAGTATTTCGCCAGCATCAATGTTTTCCCTTGCGCAGATTATGATGCGGGCATTGGGATAGAGAGCCAGTCGGCTTCGGTCAGCGTCGGTCAGCGTAACACGTATCGTTTGCCAGCCATTTGTACTTTCAGGATAGTCCGACAGAACAAAGGCGGCTTTTACGTCGGTGGGATTTGCGTCAGATGCCTTTTCCTTACTGACAAGCCAGGTTGGCACCGAGGCAGAATTTTCCGATGCCAGTTTGGAAAGAGAGTCTTCCGCCCGCACCCCCAGCTGCAGGTAGACAGAAAACTCCCGAGGTGTAGACATGCCGCTTTTTTTAAGGTTTTGATTTTTAAGCGCGATAGAAAACGTTGTGGCAGAAGCCAGCAGGCCAGTAACCCCCGGAAGCCTTACGGCAAGCCCCGCCCAGTCAAAATCAGCAGTTTTTCCACTGTCAGACAGGCTTTTCCAGGAAAGGGGAAGCGCATATCCGGATATGCCGCTGTCATTGCTTCCCTCACGCACAGATTCCGTGCGGTTCTCACCCAAAGAGTCAGGCATTTCATCACTACCGTTTTTGCGCTCCGAGAGCAGAGGCGTAAAACCTGACGGAATGGCAAGACCTGCATTCTTTGCAAGATAGACCGTGTCGGTTTTTGCGTCGTTCATGCCAAGAATGCGGTATATACCCGTTGTGTTCGTCGTCTCCACTGAGGCCGCCATGGTATTTGAAAGCGTCACTTCCGCTCCGCTGTATTTGACTCTGCTTGCAAGGGCAGCATAGCCAGGGGCAGCATACTGGGCATCGGCAAATTTCCTTCCGCCTGCATAAGTCCACCGAGCCGCCGTAGACAAATCAGCACTCAGTTTTTCTGTAGGATGATACTCAAATCCTGCAGCCCCCGCAAAGGCTCCGCTGTCCGCAGCCTCGCTGTCCTTGTACCAAGTGGCGTAAATATGGTCAGAGGCCGCAACCGCCGTGGAAAGGGTAATGGAGCCTGATTGACTGTCATACTGGGCGCCGCCGTCCAAAATGCCGTTCTTATAGACGCGAACCGTTCCCGGCACCGCATCAGTCCCAATATCAAATCGGCTTACCGCCGTATAGGAGCGCACTTTCAGAATCAAGTCAGTTTTTTGACTGTAGCCCAGATACACCGCCGCATCCTTTTCTGCCAGAGGATAGCGCAGCCTAGGATTTCGCAGGTCACTTCCCGAAAGGTCAGAGAGGTAGACATCGGCATAGGTATGGTCAAGGGCAAAAAAATCCTTCACCACAAAATTCAGTTCATCATTTCCCAAAAGAACGCCAAATTCCCTGCTGTTTGTCTCCGCATACTGAGAGGCAATGGCAGCGTCCGTGGCAGCCGTCACCCCCGCATCATAGCGATAGGAAGCTGTAAAGGGTGAAAATCCCCCGGGATGCTGGACAAAAAGCATCCGTTCGCCGTTAATGGCTCCCACAAACTGACTGGAAGCAGCATCCGTGCGCACATCAAAGAAATACTGCTCCACATCAACGCCACCTTCCTTGAACCAGTCCTTTACGTCCTTTACCATCTGGTCAGCAGAGGCCGCAACGGCATCCGCCCCCAGCGAAGAAAAGGCAATGGCTACCGCAGGAAGCCCCTCATTCTGTCGGGATGAGCCAGCATCCTTTGAAAGCAGCACCGTATATGAATGGGGAAGCAGGAGGTATTGAGAAGCCGCAAGTTTTTTGTAAGTCCGCCCATTAGCATCCCGATAGGAACCAGATGTACTTTCCACATACACGTCTTTTACCGCAGACACTGCTTCTGGAGAGGGAAGGACAAACTGAAGGCCCGTCATAAAGCGGGAAAGCGGAATATTGTTCGTGGAGACGGCATTCTTTCCATACCAGGTCTTCTCTTCGCTTTTAAGCATGTCATAGCGGGCCACAACATGAGCCTGCCACCTGTCGCCAGAAAAATGAGCAAAAATTCCCGGCGCCTGATTCTCTCCCCCGCCAATACCACGGCTCACATCATCAACAGAATATATAGAAGGAAAGGCAATTCCCCGGTTTGAAACGCGAACCGCCTTTACCACTCCATCGCCCACATAGCCTGCGGCAACCGTATTCCGCTTAAAGTGGTCGGCAAAGCTCGCCTCAAAATACCAGTGCTTATTCAGCATGAACCAAAGAGACAGGTCAACTTTCTGGGCAAAAACCGGCGTAGACAGGGAAAAGCCGGGATTAGTGCCAAAGCCAAAGGAATAGGCCGCACTACCTGTCACCGTGCTCTGCCAATAGCCCTGGGCAAGAAACTCCACCTGATTGTCGCCAAAAGCATAATCAAAGAGCGAAACCGCCTTGTCACCCTTAAAGTCAGGCAGTTTTGCCGCATCAAAGACAATTGAACCGGCAGCATCAGACGAACGCTCCGTTTTTTCTACGGATTGAGAAAAAAGCCCTGCCAGCCCAAAGGAAAAAGCGCAGAGGAGAAAAAGAAACTTTTTTTTATCGTCAGCCAGACAGTGTCCAAAAAACATATGCCTTCTTTGTATAGGGTATCAGCAAACATTTTCGTGGTCAATCACAAGAAAAATCAATATTTTCCTCTTTACCCATATTGACACTTTACACAGATTTTTGCTATTATAATCCCTGTCAGTTACATGGTGTCTGTAGCTCAGCGGTAGAGTTCCAGATTGTGGATCTGGCTGTCGTGGGTTCGAAACCCACCAGACACCCTCCCGCTCTGCTGGGACGAGTAACCGAAAGAATGCGTTCGTAGCTCAACTGGATAGAGCAACGGACTTCGAATCCGTAGGTTGCACG
>ERZ842401.2104-NODE-2104-length-27125-cov-4.450646_pt1 | contig 27125 bp, 28 predicted proteins | sample MGYA00521270_ERZ842401 | MGnify/ENA primary metagenome ERZ842401 (study PRJEB31892, sample SAMEA3878208) | bioreactor metagenome | biome: Moose rumen | place: Sweden | collected 2011-10 | study: EMG produced TPA metagenomics assembly of the PRJEB12797 data set... | reverse complement strand
TTCAAGCACCATCCTTTCTTTTAAAGATTGGATGACTTTTTTCGTAATAAAAAAAATCAACCATTTGGGAGAAGTTTAATAAGGACAAAATGTTCTTATAGACTTCTTCCTTAATTTTTGTTATGTCAGATGGTCGATTATAGAATATAAATTATTAATTCAAATTTGTAGTTAAAATCAAATTATGGAGGTTTTAATTATGATAGATATAACTTATCATAAAGAAGGAGATTAATATTCTTTTATATTGTTCCAATTGCTCACTTTTTCTGATTTGTGCAACAGGATGATATAGCGGTATAACTATATAATCATTTATTTTTATTTCAGGATAATTTTTAATTGTTTCTTTTAGATTATTTCCAATTTCAAAATCATAAATTTTTGATAATGATAAAATCGGATAATACCCTAATGTTAATACTATTTTTGGTTTAACTATTTCAATTTGTTTCATTAAGTAATTCTTTAGCTTTTTGAACATCAACGGTCGAAAAATCTTTTTCTATTTTAGAAAATCTTTCTGCGTATTCAATATGTTGTGAAAGTTCAATTACTCCGTTTATTTGTCTGAGATAATCTTTGTATTCTTGTGTTTCTCTAAAATGTTTCATTGACTTATCAAAAAAGCCGGCTTTTTTCGGGTCAATCTTTTTAGCTTCAAGTTCGTCTATAATTTCATCTGTAAACCAGTGCTTGTAAGAATCAAGATGAATTAGAACTTTTAATGGACTATTTTGTGTAATTAATTTTTCCCTAAAGGAAGTTAATACATATGCCATAAATTCATTTATATTGTTGTCTTTTAGATTTATAGCTGATAAAAGACTTATTCCATCTAACCCCGTAGCTTCGGTCATACATCTATTTACAACTGTATTAATTATATTTTGGTCCCAATGGAATAAATGAGATAATCTTACCTTGAAACTGTCTTCGATTATTTTTAATATTTCCTTTCTAGCGGTGATAGTAATATTATATTTACCATAATTACCATTTCCAGTGCTAAATCCAATGATTGAATAATCTTTCGAATGGGCTCCTGTTTCATTTTTTAATAAAGCTCCATCTAATCCACTATCAATACAAATAATCCAGTTTCCTTTGCTATGCAATTGATATACTGTTTCATAAGAATCATCATCAAATTTCATTTCTTGAGCAGCAATAAACTCATTTGATGAAACTTTTAAATTTTCTTTCCTATAATAAACAGTTTGTGTATGAATATGTTCCGCTTTAAATTGAGGTTGAGACAGCTCTACAGAACGTTTGGTACCTGAAGTATTTGAAACTAATTTTGGTTTATATACGACAGGGAATTTACAAGAATTGATTTCTCTTGTAGTTTCTTTTGATGGATAAAATTTAAAATCATTAGATTTTAAGAAATCCATAAAGAAAAGAATATCATTATTTGGTTCAATCAGAGAAATAAGTTCTGACATATTTGACCATTCATTCAAATATGTTTTTACAGTTGTATGTTCATCTTCTGAGAAGAATTCATTCATCCAGTATGAAAGATAATTCTTTCCACCTCGATTTTCTGGCTTAATTAAAATATGCAATTCAATATTAATCTGAACATCTTTATCTGTATTTCTAATTGTTTTAACATAATTGTATATAGCAGAAACAACAGGTTGTAATTCTCCTGGATTGATAAATACTAACTTCAAGTTTGTTTTTGCATGAACAAATGAGCGTGTATATGAATTAATTAAGTTAAGAATCATCTTTGAATTTTCTGAGATTCCGATTAATTCATCATTTGTAAAAGTATCATCAAAAATAAGGTCTTTTTGAATCAAGTCTCTTACTCTACTCTCGTTTTCAAAGTTATCAGATGCATATAATGAATAAGCACCGAAGGAATTTATAGATCCAAACAGTTTCTGGCCGGATGCAGGAAATACAACCGCTGAATTCTTTACGATGCTCATTTCGGTTAGAATTTCCATTTGATGTGCAATTTTTTTGAATGCATTTGAAGTTGTCGAATTACATTCCCACCATTCATTGCAACCATCGAGGAAGAATACCTTCTGATCGTTTAGTTTTTCTAAAGTAATTGGATTCCATGGGGGAACAATACAACAATCAACTTCATTTTCTGCTCGTACTGAATTACCATGTTCTTCAATACAGAAAGCATTTATAAAGGCATCATAAACCCACTTACGATTTTCAGGTAAGATATCTTTAATGATTAATTCTCCAAGTTTCTCATAAGCTCTTATAAATTTATTCATTGAAGAATCATTTGAAAGCAGTTGTGTATAATATCCTTTATCTCTAATATCTTTCCCAAATGAAATGAAAGAAGCCCCTAATTCCGTGAACGCTGCATTTAACTCAATATCTGTTGGACTCTTTAATTTGTCGCAGGCAAAATTACATATATCAAATTCCTTATTAAATGAAATATCACTATTTGTTATCAAATCAAAAAATTCTTCTTCAGAACTAGCAGAAATTAAATCCCTAAGATTTGATAACTCATTCAATGGAATATAATACTCTTCATTATCTAAAATTTCTGAAAAAGCAATATCTGAGAATTCATTAAGCCAAGCCTCATTGTTAGTAAAATTCCACTTATACTTAATTGTAAGTTTCTTTATATAGTTTCCTTCTGCATCATAGCAATTTGCCTCAAATTCAATAGTACTATTCTTTTTTGAAGAACTGGCAGTTTCTACTAGATTTTCATTAAAGTTTTTTGGAGAAAAGACATCTGTAGGAGAAACTGATAGTGAAACATCATTTTCCTTGCATTTCCACTGTCTGTTAAACTGGATATATTCAATTATTCCATTTGTATGAATACAGACATTTTTCCATGCTTGAATTAAAGCTTCTTTACTGTCATACGATTCTGCTTCAGAATGACCTGTTACAAGAGAAACTTTTTTTATTTTTAATTCAAGTTTACTAAATTCTAGTTTTTGAGAAGATGCATTAACTAAAGAATTTAATAAAACCTGTGTAAATACTTTAATAGGGGTGCCAATTAGATTTATGTCTTTTTCTTTGGGAGGCTTTGGCCCAGTTATAAGTTTTATATCAAATATATCTTCAGCAATAGAAATGTCACATCCTAATAATTTCTTTCTATTATTTTCGATATCTGTACTGCTAATGAAGGATGTTAGTAATGCTACATATTCTTTATATGAGTCTACAGACTGGTTGTCCCAGCTAAAAGATGCATCTGCATATTTTCCAACTTCTCCTAATGTGTCTGGATCTGTAGAACATTCATATTCATCAAATTTTTTAAGATATTCAGCAAATTTTGTCCCTGAGATTTCATTAAAAAGACTATGACTAATTACTTAATTTTCTATTTGCAAAATATTTCTGTTTTTACTTAAAATTTCTTTTTGAGTTCTTAAATTATCCTTCCTGAAAGGAAGTCCCCATTCTGGCAAAGCTGCATAGAAATGTTCAATAAACTCATCAATATTAGAAATATCAAACCATTCATCTGCGATTTTACTTAATTTACAAATATCCACAGGAACATATTCAAACAAATCTTTATATAATTTATTAACAACTTCTTCTTCATCAGAATTGAATATATCTCCTAATGAGTTTTTAAAAATATCGCAATATCTTCCATTTAGATTTCTAGCTAAACTTTCAGGAGTGATTTCAGAACAGTTTAATAAACCATCTTTATCATCTTCTTCTTCAGTTCCAAATAGAACTAATAACTTACTATCATGCAAATTTCTGTAATATGTAATACTCTGATCTATAGCAATCCAACCGTTCTGTTTCATTACATCCAGTACTGAACGGAATGATTCCTTTTCATAAAAATCTGTATATCGTTTATTAGCCAGTTTAATATTGTAAGTAATTTTGTTATCAGAACAAAAATCAACAATGCTTTCTGCAAGTTCCTTATAGATTAGAGGATTTGAAAAACCATTAATCTTTACCATCATTTCTTCTTCTGAAGAAGGAATATTATTCTTTATCTGTTCGATTATAGTATTAATTAAGAATTTCATTAGTCATTCTCCTGAAGTTCAATTTTTTTATAAGGATTTCGTACTACGGATGTAGCATCTGACAATTCAATTAAGTATCCAGTACTATTTAATAACTTTTCAAAAGCTAAAGCGTTTTCCTCAAAACTTTTTGATAAACTATTTTCTAATTCAGGGGTATAAGCTGTAGATTTTGAAAATTCTTTTGATGAGATAACAATCTTGTAATGGTTATATATTTCTTCAAGGAACATATCAAAAGTAATTTGTTGTTCTGGTGGAACTATAGAAAGTACAAGGAACGAAACAATATCTTCTGATAAACTAAAACGTTTATCCTGTCCTTTTGTTGGAATTATACAATGCAATTCTTTACCCTTTGATTTAAATATACCAAAGGCAAAAGCTGTCTTTTCTTTTTTAAAACGCGCATATTTTTTTGAAGGATTTAGATCTTCATCTGGAAATTTTAGGCTTCCTGCTTTATTAAGTGCACTATCAAAAGATTCTTCCAATAATTTATAGTTTTTATGGCAGAATTTTTTGAAAGATTTTGAACCACATATGTCAGTTATCCAAGGCAATTCTTCTGTTTCTAAATATGAAGATACAGCTGTAGACATCATTCTCATTACTTGGAACATAATTCCTTTCGCCAAAAGGTCCAATCTTCTTACAATAGGTAACTGACATGACAAATAATTAATTAATTCTGAAATAGAATAATTTTCACAATTCTTATAAGCATTAACAGGAATGAAATCTAGAGAATAGGTTTCTTGTAATTCATTTTTTGAGGCACCAATTGTGTTTTCCCAAGTATCTTGAATAAAATTTGCAATGTTTGATATTTTTCTTGAGTCTTTTGTAATTAAATTCTCAAGTAAAGATTCAAGAGTTTTTTTAACTTCAGGTTTATCTTCTAATCCCTGTAATAAATGGAGATAGTATAATTCCCCTCCTCTTGCTAAAAAGTTTCTTTGTTTATGTTCAAATTTTGTATCAATAGTTTTGGGTTCGTTATCCCAGTTAACATTCTTTTTTCGATATTTTAAATTCGGAGAAGCCTCACAAAATACAAGTTCCGGACATAAAGGAAGAATTGCTTGTGCACACCAGGAACGTTTTTTTAGAATAACAGCATATCCATAAAAGAAATCCTGTAATGATTCAAGGATTTCTTTTTTTTCTTTTTCATCATTGCTATCAATCTTTTTGTATATGTTTTTCCATAATAAATTAAGAGCATCTTTATCCTGGGGTAAAGATTTATCCTTTTTTGAATAATTATAAAAAATAAACCTTTTTAATCCCATTCTTGGTTGCACATAATAATTAAATTGAGCATCATTTATATCATGAAACTTGAATTTCCCCTCAGAGCCTGATTCTTCTTTTGCAGATACAAAGATGAGAAGGAATTCAATTAAATATTCGTATAAATTTTGATCAGATAAAAATCTGTTTCCAAAAATTTGTCTACTTAAGATATTTTTCTGTGGAGGATATTTTTCTTCATTTTCATTTCTCGAGTTTGGAAAAACTTTATTACTCATATCGAACTCCTAAATAATAGAAATCTGGTTATCACAGATTTCGAATTTTCGCGTTTTATTTCCATTGTTTTTTATTACTAGTAACTCAAATTGTTCAGAAGTTTTTTTACGTTCCAATTTTGCTGATATTTGAGCTTTCAAACTTTCTATACCATGTGATAAAAGAGGATCAATATCCGTTTCAATAATCCCTTTTTGTAAATTATCAAAATAATCTAATAAAGGAAGTGTTAGACGAATATTAAGCCTATCTTCTTTTATTGTTGGATAAAAATAATAAATATCATCAGTTTGATTAATTAAGCCATCATTAGACTTTACTTTTTCTATATCGAAATCTTCTGTATCAAGATATCCTGTTACAAATTGAACAGTTTGTAATACACCAGATTTTTTATTTAATGTTATTGGCACTTTGTTCCCAGTTCCCATCTTTGTTCCTGTATAAATCATAGATAGGGCATCTAATATTGGTTTTTTGACTTTACTAGGAATGTTAGTTTTATTCTTTCTGTGATATAAATAAATAGGAAAATTCCTTGAGAAAATATCTTCTACATCATTTTGATGTTGTTCTTCAGAAGAATTATTTTGGAATATATAGATTCTTCTCAAGAATGAATAAAATAAATCTCTTTCTTTATCTAAATCAGATTTTAGATCAACTGCACTTTCAATGTTTTTAATTATAGATACCCATTCTGCAGAGAATAGTTTTTCATAATTTGCTTTTACAATGAGTTGTTCATCAATTCTCATTTTCTTCAAGTAATACTCATTATTAGAAGATTCTTTTATTGCATTCATTTTTAAGGCTTTTGAATCTTTCTGAAATCCTAATAATCCAAAGAATAAATTTGGATATAGATATTTATAATTGTTAATTCTTCTGATAGAAGAACATGATAACCCTCCTGTTATCATATATGAAATTTGTTCTGTTATACTTCTGACAGTCAATCTACTACCATGTTCTGACAACCATATGTAGTGGTTTTCCAAGAATTTCTTTACACATTCTGGGTTTTGTATGATAAGATTTCTATTTCGTAGAATTGGACAATAGTCTTTTTTTTCGCAAGAATTACATTTCTCCCATAAAGAAGAACCTAGGATTTTATCAAGATATTTCGGCGCAAAATAACTATTATCAATGGATGCCATATTAATAACAGCTATTGAATAACCACAAATTAATTTTTGTTTTCCATTACTGTTTTTAATTGAATCAATCAATTCCATCTTTGCCTTTTCTCGTTTTTCTTCAGAAAAAAGAGAGCCAAATGTGTTGATAAGTGGACCTGTGTTTGCAACAATAAATGCAAATTTATTATGAACAGGGTAAGAAAGAATATCTCGAAGTTGTTCTTCTTTTTTTGAATTAGGGAGTTCACTAAAATCTTTTATAAAAGTGCATGACTTCCCTTCGGTGTTGATTTCAAAAATATTCTTATCAGTAGATATTATATAATTAGAATCAAGTTGATTAATAACCTGATACATTATACTTGTCTTACCATCACCTGCTTGTCCGGATAAAATAATTACCTGCGGTTCTGAATTTTTTATTACTGATGCAATGTATTTTGAAATACCTACTTCTACAGAAGTCTGGTTATAAAAGTCATTTTCAATATTTTTCTCACTATAAGCATTCTTATTTTTTGCATTATAACTATTGAGAGAATTCAAATAATCAATATATTCTTTATTAGGTTCATTCATTGTTTCACCTCTTAAATATTATCCTTAATATAATCAAGCGCTTTTTTTAAGCCATTAAAATCACTATCGCAAGTAAAATATTGTACACTGAATCTGACGGTTCCGCTGGGGAAAGTTCCTAAAGTTTTGTGTGCTAATGGAGCACACTGTAATCCTGTTCGAACTGCTATATCATTCTCATCTAGAACATTTCCAATTTCATCTGAAGAATATCCATCAAATAAACATGAAATTACACCAATAAGTCCATCCCGATTTTGCGGTCCTACAATCCTTATAAAATCATATGAATTAAGTAGCTCGTATAATCTCTTATGATTTTCAGCTTCTTTTGCACGAATATCTACAATATTTTCATTCCACCAATTTACAGCTTCATGCAATCCTGCAATAGCTTGTATATTTTGACTTCCCATTTCATACCGAGCGGGGGCATCTTTAGGCATATCTTGATTTGCACTTTCGATCCCTGTTCCGCCGAAAAGAACCGGCATTAAATTTATATCTTTTGATTTTACAAATCCGCCAACTCCGAATGGGCCAAGAAGTGTTTTATGTCCTTCGAAGATTGCGAAATCGATATTATTGTTTCCTGTATTAAGCGGAACTAAGCCGGCCGTTTGTGCCATATCTAAGACTGTAAAAGCATTATGAGCTTTTGCAAAACTACATATTTCTTCAACAGGGGTTATGAACCCACAAACATTACTTCCATGACTTAGTATTACAAGTTCAGGACAATTTGAATCAATAAAAGTTTTCAAGTCATCTAATGAGTATGTAAAATCCTCTTTTATAGGAAGTATTATTACTTTTATTTTATTTTTATAGTGCTCTAGAATTCTAGTTACTGCATTATGCTCAAAAGGAGAAATACAAATTGTATGAATATCCTCTTTTTCTATGATTCCCTGAATAACCATGTTTAATGCGATCGTTGCACTTGGAGTGAAAATCACATCTTTGTTTGGGCATTGTAATAGCTTTTTAATTCCCTCTCTCGTTTCACTTATAAGGCGAGTTGAATCTGCTGATTGTTTATATTGTCCTCTACCAGCATTCCCACCACACGTTCTATAAAAAGAATCCATAAAATCATAAACTGCTTGAGGCTTTGGGAATGTTGTTGCTGCATTATCAAAATAGAAACTCATTTAGACAGCTCCTCCAATATTTTGATGAGGACCTGGCGTTTCTCACCATCGCTTATTGACTGCCCATATTCTTCGAGAATACTACTTATTTCAGAATGAAGAACATTTGCCTTCTTAGAACATTCAACCTTATCAAAATTACGTTTAAATGATTTCCCATTTTCATCCACAAAATTGAAGAAATAGGTTCCATTTGAACTTTCTGCCTTAGGCTCCTCATTATGTTTTATTTCTTCGGTGTATTTATAATTTCTTAAGGTCTTTACATATTCAGTTAATTGACGTTCATATATTTTTATAGTTGATTCAGACCAATCGACTGTATTTATACCTGTAAGATTTACAGCTAATGTTTTTACAACCTTGTTTTCGTTATTACCCCCACATGATTCAAATACTATATACAGATTTTCTGCATGATTTTCGAATCTATGTTCAGAAATATGTTTGTCTAAGCTGTCTTTAAAGTTCTTACCACAAACACATAAATTATTTCGTTCATTTTTCTCTTCCAAAATTTTCTTAGTAAGAGATATTAATGAAGTTTCAAGATTATTAAGAGCATTATCATAATAGAATTTAAATTCATCTATTCTATGGAAAATCTCATTAGCATAATCATCAGAATTAAATATCCGCTTTGTTCTATTAAACAAGATTTCTTGAGCACCAATACCAGGAGTCTTTAGAACATTTAGTAAATCTATATATTCTTTTGGTGTATTAGTTTTTAGTTCTTTAGAATACTTAGGAAGTTCTCGTACCCAATCTACGATTGCATTTAAAAGATAATTATATCCTACAGAATGCTTTTCAGATTCAATTACATGATCTTTGAACAATTCTTCCAATTTCTGAATATAGATTTCTTTATCTTTAGACCAAGAGACAACTGTCAGATAGTAGGTTTTCGGATTTTCAATAGCATTACAAATAGTATCCGAATTTAATTTTAATTCTGAAGTTTCATCTTTTATGACAACATTATTGGAAATGCGACTAAGCATTACTGCTACATAAATTGGAATAACTCCAGTCCTCATCCCAATATGATTAGTATAACATGTTAAAAGAGTGACCAGTTTTTCAAAAGAAACAGGTTTTTCTTTTGCAGTATCAATAAAGTCATTAATCTCCTTAAAAAGATTTCTGAATTCAGGAGATATGTTATCGCTTTCAGTATCAAAATATTTTGTTGAACTGCTTTCATTCAAAATATTAGTAACACATAATGCACTACGTTTAAATGAGAGTTCCTGTCCACCTTCAATTTCTAGTGTTGGTTTTGAAGAATTAAATATAGCATCTATTAAGATACCTCTACTCTTTTTTGCAGCTCCAGTAAGTATCTTTTTATTTAAAGGCTCATTATTCACAATAGGAGTCTTTGTATACACATCATCGCACAGAGTTGACAAAAGATGTGAAAAGGAAGCTTTTCTAAATAATTGTTTCCTTGCCCCTTTTACATAATATGTACTCTTTCCAAATTCCGGATGTGTATAAGAGCGAATATAATTCGAAATGATTTCATTTAAATCTTGTTCAATTAGTTCATACTCGTCACAAAGTACTGTATCAGTTTGATTTTCTGATTTAAGAAAATGAATTGCATCAATTCTTCTCAAGTCGTCTGATATAGATGTTTGTTCTGTAGGAAGAACAAATACCGTTAGATTTGCACTCTCAGATTTCTCGAGAATATATTTTTCAAGTTTCTTAGAAGATTCATTATTTGGGAGTATGGCAAGAACAATTCCGTCTGCTTGTGTATTTAATTCATATGAAGTAATTGTTGGGATATTCATCAATTCTTCAGATGTAATAAACTTAATTTCAAAATAACGAGTCATTTCTTTATTTGTATTGTATTCAACTGGATAAAGATAATGCTCAAAATTAAGTTCATTAATAATCTCTACGTCAGAAATTCTATTCTTGCGTTTCTCAATCATATTTGAGATAGAAGATTCAATATCTATACCTGTTGTTTCTTTAAGCTGAAGAAAGTTATTACTTCTTCTCAAATATAAGAAACTCTCTTCTCGGATAAGTTTTTCAATGGCAGTCGAGATTTCTTCAAAAGAATATCCAGCATCGCTATATATATCATGAATTAGTTCATTAGTTGGAGCCAATCTTTCAAATTGATTCAGGCAGTACACTAGAGCTAACGTTTTGACAAGTTTTGCTTCCAAAGAATTCTGCTCAAGGGATACAAGAATCTTTTTTGCAGTGTTATAAACAATCTTGATAGGACTTGTATAAGGTTCAGTTCTCATTTGATTCTCAAAATAATCAAAGAGAATATTTGGAGTAAGGAATATAATCCTGTCGCCAACTTTATAAGTTATATCTTTTATGAAGGAAGCTAACGTATTCTTTTCTGAAGATGACAAGAATGTGAACATAGTTCGTTCATTTTGAGCAATCTTTTCAGAAAAACGAGGAAGAATATATGTTGTAACTGGATGAAGTGGATAACAACCTTCAACTACATTTGTAATTTCTTCATCATTAGATTTAGAAAAAACATTTTTAAAAGTATGCGTTGATCTTAATTCATCTAGAATATGCCCATTATCAGCTAAGAAAGCATTCCATAATGCTCTATCTTTTCTAATGGCACAGTTCATAATCTCATAAACCTGAGAATAATCAGAATGCATTACAATATGTCTAAATCTCTCGCTAACTCCTTTCCAACCATCCACCTTTTCTTTTGGAAGTGTATCAATGTAGTTTGATATTTCTTTGTGAGAAATCAACATTAAATGGAGTTGTTTATTACCACTCCGACAACACTTCTCAGCAAAATCTTGTAAAAGTTTAATGTCGTTAATACTAGCCTTAGAGATACTACTTTCTAGGTACTTACTGAATTCATCATATATAACAAAAATACCTGAATATCCCTTATTTGAAGAAATTAGTTTCTCATTTACTTTTTCAAATAATTCTACAATGTCGAAACCAGTAAATGGATTAAAATCACTACCACTTGTTAATTGTGGATACAATTCTACAAAGTTAGCATAAATTCCAGAATCAAAGTTTTTTAATCGTTCTATATATTCGGAAACTTTTATGTTCAGTTTTGAATTAAACTCTTTATAAGTATTTGGGTATTCATTTTCCCATTTCTTAATTGTGTTAATAGCAGCTGTATAATTTGTATCCGGCATTAAATCCGAAAAATCATTCTGTTTTAATGTCTGATAGAGAGATGATAAAAATGACTGACTTAAACTAGTACTAGAACCACTTATAATTATTGGGAGAATTTTTTTATCACTTTCAAGATAATTGATAACATCTTCATGCAGACCTGGATTAATTTCCTTTAGTTTGCCAAGGAAGTTATCAAATAATGCCTTATTTTTTTCCAACAAGAGGCTTAGAATTTCGAGTACAATATGTGATTTTCCTTTACCATAAGCGCCAATAAGGATGTGGGCTCTATTTGTAGCCGAATCATTTACACTACCAAAAATCTCTTCAAATAATTCTATAGCTTCATTTGTGGCTATGAAATTCTTGATTTTCTTTTCATCATGTAAGTCATATGCGATATTGATAGAGCTTTGAAAATCTTTTGCTACTTTTATCATTTGTGCCTTACTCATTTCCAAGCTCCTCATAATATAAATTAACGCAATCCATAAAACTCATATTTGTTTTAATTCTTAAAACATCAAGTCCTGCAGTTCTAACAACCTGGACAAGTTCCTTATTCTCCAGTTCACTTAAAATACTAATCATTAAAATCGCATCTAAATTAAATATTTTTCCAATATTGTTTTTATCATTTTGCAATGCGGAAAGCTTAATTTCTTTAGCTCCATTTGCTTGTTCTATAATTACAGCTAAAACAATGAGTGCTGGAAGATTCTGTTTTAGGGGGACACCTTTTCGATACAATCCTTTTTCTACAACTTTAATGAGGCCAAGCTCTGAAAATGGGCATTCCATATTACTTTCAGGGCCTTCATCTTCCCCCTTTACGGCTTCATTTTCAGCAAATCTTGAGAGATATGTACGCCTTAAACAGTCAAAATCTTTTGAGATACTAGAGGCAGACGCTGGTTTAGGATTATTCATTTCATCCCATTTTGTTAGAGAAGAAATAAAATCATCCGCTGTAAACTCAGTAATATTAAATTCATTGAAGAAATAGTACCAACTCGTTGCATTATCAATATTTTTGGCTAAATGATAATGCAAAAGCCATAATGTACCTAATTCTTCTGTATATGGGTCTTTGTCATTAATTAATTTACCAAGCTCAGTTAATCCAAAAGGAATTTTGTGTTTTGCATCATCGACGGTTATCCCAGTTACCTTCAACCAATATCTAAGAGACTTTACCATATTTTTTCCAATGCCTAAGTCATCCATGGCGGAAAGCTCATCTTTATTTACAGAGTCGATTTTTCTTAATCCCTTAGCAAGCCAATCTTTTCTTATACTAAAAGACTCATGTCCACTATATTTCATATTAATCTTTTGTCCTTAAATATTTATCCATCATACATCCACCAACAAGATATTTTTGATTAACACACATCTTGCAATGAACGCATTTCTCTGGGTTTATATAATACTCATCGCCAATAATACTAATTGCACCTTGACGACATACCGATTCGCATTTTAAGCATTTTCGACAGGCATTAAACTTCTTAACTTGATAGCCTATCATTCGCTGCAAATCATCATGGTCCGCAACACTCATAGTTTTTATTTTTACTGCATACTCATATCCATCTTGTGAAAATGGTTGAATTGAAAGAATTGGAACTCTTGTTTTGGGTTCGAGAATAATCGTTTCATGTATCAACTTTCGTCCTAATTCCTTAGAAATAATTCCGAATGGCACCATCATATTTAAGAATGAATCATCGAACGGTCTAACCAATTGATAAATCTTAGCATGTTCTTCAGAAGTACAAGCTGTAAATCGTAATTTGACATCGCCTGCTGACTTTAACCCATTACCACCTTGTCTTGCCTTCCACATTCCACTATCTACATATTCTTCAGCATCTGGTTTTCCTATGCTTTTCGCAAAATCGATAAGAAAGTTTCTCCATTTTTCAGATCGTTCTTTCATATAAATTCGACTAAGGAATTGGGCTCGTGTATTATTATTCGGACAACACCAACAACCTACTCTGTCATAGCCAAGACGATAAGCATCATTGAAATCAACTCCCTCTCCAAGAAGATATAGCCATACATCAATATCTTTCCAAAAGAAAATAGGACTTGCTACAGTCTGCTTCTGTATTTTTACACTTTCAGTGTTTTCTGAGATTCTTGAATATTTACTACGGGCTGTGGACTCTACTTTACGAATACCGTAAAAAGTAAGTATCTGCTTATTGCCATATTTTCGATTCATGATTCGAGTAATTGGTCCTGTTTTAAACATGGAACAACACCATCTCATCATACGTGCTGGGGGGCCAATATCCTCACAAACCTTACTAAAATCCTGATCGGTATTTTTTGAAATTCTAAATTCTGCTAAAGGATGATTTTCCTTATATCTTTGTGCATACTCATAAGTTTGTGGAAACTCTAAAGTAGTATCTCCAAATATATGTGTAAGCGTTGGATTTCCAAGAGCTTTAATAACAACATCGGCCGTAGCAGTAGAATCTTTCCCACCGCTAAATGAAAGAACTATTTGTTCCTGTTCAAAATTACTTGCTGCATGTTTTACAAAAGAAATAGCTTCATCTTTTATAAAGTCTAACCGTCTCTTGTTTGCTTTCTTAAAAGTCTCAATTTGATTCTCAAAAATTTTATATGCTTTTGAGTCAGAAACAACTAAATGATGATTTTCTTCAAGTTGTTTTATAAGTCTATCTGTATCTGCCTCTCTAAATGTAGATGATGAGAATGCCGTAGGTTTTCCATTAACATAATATCGAGAATTTGAAGCCCAAACAGATTTATCTTCGTATGCCCCTGGAGTTTCATTTAAAAGAAGTTCAAGAAGTAATCTCTCTTCAGGAAATACAGGTCGCATATCTTTTGCCAGATAGTCTGCCTTTCCATTACAGATAGGACACTTCCCTAAAAGAGTATCATTGGCTCTAAAAATAATGGGAGTATTACAATTATGACAATAATGCACAACTGTATTATCTACTGAGCCTAAATTTTCACTTATTGTAGGATAGCCACAAACTGAACATACTTCATCAGTCGTTTCTATCTCACATACCCTACACCACATTTATAACTGCCTACTTTCTCATATATCAGAATTAATTACACAAACATCACCAACATCACACTGAAGTGCTTTACAAATTTTTTGAAGGCTATCCATAGATATAAACTCGCCTTTGCTAAGCTTTGCAAGTATGTTAGTAGAAATACCTGCCATTGGAATCAGGTCTGTTTTATTCTTAATACCTTTTTCTTTTACTTTTTCCCACAGTTTAGAATAATCCACATCCATGCTCCCATTATATCACGAAAACGTTAAAAAAGGGTGGAAAATTCACGAAAAATCAAAATTTTTTCCGCCTCAGTTCAATAATTTTCCGATAAGTTCTCATTTCCCCTTAAAAAAATCCTTCATATCCTTTCCATAATCAAAAGTATTCTTTTCCCCACTCTCGTACTCTCTATTGAATGCTTCAGATAACATTGGGGCTATTAAGCCCAGTGCCTCTAAATTCCATTGATAATAAACATCTGGACTGGGACAAACCCTCCAGTTTGGATCTTTTCTGTCATAATCATGTTCAAACTTCCTAATATCAGAAATCAGTTTATTTTTGTACTTTAAGATTTCCAGATATGAAGCGTTCTTGTACTGGTCTACATACTGAAATGGATCAATCATCATAACTAGTCATCTCCTTCTTTGAATTCACCATTAAAAAGTGGTAATTCAAAATATTCATGAAACTTATCCTGGAATTTCTTAAACAGCTTCTGAAACTGTAAAAGTTCATCTTCCCAGCCCACTTCGACAGCGTTCCATCTTTTTAGTTCTTCTTTATAGTTTTCCATTGAATAACTGAGAGCATTCGAGCCGTAAATCTTCAGTCTTCCAAACCTGAAGGTCTCTCCGGCTCCATCCACAACATTAAAGTTCGAAACCTCTTTTGGTGTCTTCCTTAATTCATCCTTGTTATCCTTTATAAGCTGTTTTATCTCTTTTACAAGTTCCGGACTATTTAGCAGGATATATTCTTTATCTTCTGAGATACGTTCCTGTGGTCCAAGTTTTGAATATCCATAAGCTAGTCGAACTAACCGTCCGTCTTCCAAAAGCTTGAGGTTATAACTGTTCCCATACCAGCACATACAGTCATATTCAAAGACGACTTTTGGGAGCTTCTTACAGGTATCAAGAAGTCTGAATGGGTCTCTATATTTCGCAAAATCAACAGTCTTTTCATCTGCAAAAACTATTTGAGGGAGACCTATTACGCTTGGTGTTTTGAAATCACATGTGTAAACTTCAAAATCATCAATCATTCCCTGGAAATAGACCTTATCAAATCCATTCTTTTGCGCGAATTTTAATGCCTGATTTCTATATTCTGGTTTTGTCTTAATCATCACCACTCTCCTTCCCCAAACTCTCCGTATATCTCATCCATGGCATCCTGGTCGCCCATGTCTGCTGCATCTGCAACCTGTGCATAGTATGAGTTATAGTCCTGAGCCAGGTCATCAGAAAAATATTCCCTGTCTCCCCTGGCCGCTCTGATTTCATAATCCTCATAGTCATCGTCGTAGTCACGGACATAGCCTCCATGATAACCGACTGAACTATGGCTTCCGCTGCTTGAACTGATGATTACAATTACACCGATTATTAATAGAAGTAAAACAAAAAATCCCATGTTCCCCTCCTTATGCAACCTGCATTTCCTGAGTATCCATGACTTCAGTTGCCAATTTCAGCCAGCTCTGAACTTCAATCTTGTATTTTGAACAAAGGTTTGCAATTTCTTCGTTATCAACCATTCCATATAAAGGTGATGCTTCCAGAGCCTGTAAATCTTCGGCTGCATCTTCATATGAATATTCATCTGTTTCCGGCTCTTCTGCTGCATTTGAATATCCAAACTGAGCAAGTAATTCCGGTGACAGGAAGCTTGCAAATGAGCAGTTATATTCAGCTTCGTCCTTCTTCGTGTTTACGGGAGTTTCCTTGGATGGATTGATGTATTCAAAGTCGAGGTCGAGACCTTCTGTACAGAAAAGCTTATGAAGGATGCGGGCTGTGTTGTATGAGTCACTCAAAGCTGTATGAACCTGTCCCTTAAAATCCATCTGAAGGAGTCTCATTGCAGCCTCTAGGCCGACTGATGTTTTTGAAGAAACGAGCTTTCCGAAGATATTCTGCAGATCTACGAAATCATGGAGAGTACCAAAAAGGTCATAGCGGTGCTTTCCTTTTGCTTCAAGTTCTGCCCAAAGCTGATTAAAGTCTGCTTTGCTCCAGCAGAATGTTGTGATGTCACCTTCGCCACGCCAGTAGCAGAACTTATCAAATACAGTAAGAAAGTCATCGGCTTTTTCGAGGTTCTGGTTTGTTATGCCTGTAAGCTGATTGATGATTGGGGTAACAGAACTGTATACAGGTTTTACATAAGAGCTGAATTCGCTGAGCATGTTGTAGTTTTCATCCAGCATAACGGCACCAAACTGAATTACTTCGCCGTTTGCACCAGGAACAAAGCTTCTCTGTGAGGCAGAAAACTCTGTCATTTCAAGATCAAGACAAACATAGCGTTTGGCAGGAGCTTTATGCTTCTTTTCTGATTTTGAAAAATCCAGCTTAATCTTACTCAGATCAATTCCATAAGAATACACGTTTGAGGTATCCATAACATCATCAATTCTTTTCATAACAGCCCCCTTATCAGCTTTGTGATTTACATTATAAACTGCAAGGGTGTCATAGAACGTCACCGTGAAAAATTTTGTTGTGAAATTTGACGAATTTATTATGAATTTGGCCGTTTTTCGTGCTTTTTAGTTAGCAACCATCTCTTTAAGCTTCAGCCCGTTCTTAGCTCCACTTCCATTCGGATGATTATTAAAGTACACCTGGACTTTCTTACCTTCCCTTTCTGCTGCCTTTATTATAGGAACAAACTGAGATAATTCATTTTCCGAATAATCATAGCAATAGCGGGCACTTCCATTGGGAGATTCACCAGCAGCATACCAGGCATTTGCATTACGTCCGTGCAGACGAATGTAAGCATTGCTGCCAATAAAAGGAGTATTTGTTACAGTGCCATCCGGAAGATTCTTAAGCTGCGGCATATCACAGAACACGATTCCAGCATTCCGTTTTTCCAGGCCTTCAAAAACGCTTTCCTTGATCCATTCGCGGTGACGGAATTCAATCAGTGTCGGAAATCCTTCAAACTTCTGAATCAGGTTTGCAAGGTAGATGCGGTTATCGTTTGTGTAATGAAAACTTTCCGGCAGCTGGAATAACACTGCAGAAAGAGCTCCTTTTTCCAGAAGTGGTGTCAGTGCGGTTTTGAAATCAACAGCGGCCGTCTGCCAGGTTGAATTAATTTCATGTGTAAGGAGTCTGTTTGCCTTTACGCTGAATTGCAGCCCGCCTTCGCTGCGTTCATAAAAGGAATAAAGTCGTTCAGCTGTCGGCATATTGTAAAACGTATTGTTCAGCTTCAGCGCATTAAACTGTGTCGCATAAAAACTGAGGAAATCTTTACGTTTCAAATCTTGCGGATAGAAAACGCCCTTCCATTCAGGGTAATCATATCCGCTGGTGCCGATTAATAGTTCTGACATTATACCAGCCCTATTCTATTTCAAGAATGTTTATCTTCTTTTTCTTCAGTAAGAATGCATATGCTCCTCCAGACACGATACTGTCAAAAGCGTTTCCGATACCAAAAAGCAATGCAATTCCTATTAATGTTGGGGCCCATACACCTTTCAGATACAAAATAAAGGCAATCCCATAATAGATCCCATTAGTTACGGCTGATTCGAAAAGCATATAATTTGTTTTACCCAAGCCATAGAACTCACAGTCAAATACATTCTGTAAAGCATACAAAACATAAAAACCGAGAAGTACCATAACAAGATTGAACAATTTATCTACTTCAGGAAACTGCAAAACATTTGCCATGAACGGTTTCCAGAGTGGAATAGTAACGAACCAGATGGCACAGACAATAATCGTAACCGCAAAATAACCAAGTGTATTATTTTTTACAGCTTTTTCATCTGTACTGACTTCCTGTTTTATTAACTCTCCAAGCTGATTTACTGGAAGCAAGAGCCAGCCCCAGATAAAGTTGTTTGCAACCCAGTAGGTTCCCTGTTCATTTACCATGTTTACCATTCTGCTGATCATCAGCATGTAAGCTATATTTCGAACAAAGGATTCTGCTCCAGAAATTCCGCCAACTTTCAGTAAACCTTTAGTCCATTCGAAAGATAGTTTTTCCTTATCAAAAATTGAATATCCTTCTTTAGCCACCAGTATAATTGAAACAACAAAGAGAATAAGGTTCACAACTATGTTACTGTAACCTATTCCGTTTACGCCAAGATTTGCAGAAATATTAAGTGTTGAAACAAAGAAGGTATCAAAAATTATGCACAAAACAAGCTTTGCTCCTGTAAGTATGTACACATATTTTGATTTTCCAAGAGTTACCAGACATACCAATAAGAAGCTTGCAAGAAGAGAAAAGATATTCGCGATACTTTCAATTCGTATATAAACAGCTGATTCTGTAATTATATCCTTACTTGTGGCCATTGCAGCCAGTAATGGATTTGTAAATAAGCAAATAAAAACCGAACAGACAGCATATATGCAAAAAGAAACTATGAGACCAGTTTTTATTCGGTTTGTATATTCAACTTTATCAGCAACAACCTTTCCCATAAAGAAATACAACGGAAGAATGATTGCTTCGTTCAAAATTTCATAAATCAGATTTACCCAGGAAAGCTGTCCTGCAATAGAAAAGGACCAATCTCTTGGAAGCTGACCAATAAAGAAAACCCGTACAGTTGTATAAATTGTTGGGACTAATCCCAATAAGAGCAATGAAATAAAAAGTTTCCAGTTTATATTCTTTAAGGATTTAATGATTTTAGACATGCTTTTCTCCTACTATTCCCACTTTGTAATCTGTTCTATATACCATTCAAGATACTTTGGAATAAATTTATTTATATTCTTCATAACTTTTTTTACAGCAATATCTTCTGTATCCTTTTGATGATTATAGAACCAATCAGAACAGGCATTTTCATTCTTCTCGCCACCATAATATTCACTCATGCTTATTTCTGGCTTATTAAAACGCCATTCCATAAATAAGTTAAAAGAATGAATTAAATCATGGCTCAAATTATTCAACACCTTGTAAAAAAGAGCCTTATCTAACTCTGACGATTCCAATGGTAGCAGTTGTTTATACTTATCAATATTCATCTCTCCATGTAATCCTGCACATAACCATGAAAAAAGATAAAAAACAACCAAAACCTTTTTTTCCTGATTTACTTTTTTAGTTTGTATCATTGATAAAAGAGAGATAAACTGACAGCGTGACAAATATGTCGGCTTACTATTTGTCATAGATTCATTTGCAAGAATATTATTTACAGTGGAATCTGACACTTTTAATAAATGGGCTAAATTCTTTTTTTCCCAGCCACATAAAAATAATACATTTTGAAGACAATTTTCTTGAAAAGTGTAAATCGGATTATCAAAAAATATTTGTTCCTCTACCGCGACTACATTACAGTCATCAAAATCTTCTGGATTAAACTTATTCATAGTTAAACTATAACACTATATTTTCATAATTGCAACTATTTTATAAATTGTATTGCTATATTATAACTTTTAACAAAAGTTTTAGAAAGTATGATATAATATATGGGAACAGTATCGAAGGAGGTTGCAATGAAAAAAATCCTTATCCTCTTTTTATTAGCTTCAATATCTACGTATCTTTTTGCTTACAGCATAGAAAAAAATTATGATGGCACATTTTGGGACTATCAAATTGCTGCTACAAATGAATCAACCTACTCAGAAAACGAAGATGGAGAAAAAGTTTATTCGCACACAGTATTAATTCGAGATTCTAAAAGCAAAATCAACTATCGAATATTTTGTGCAACAGAAAATGATGCCCTAAAAACTTACTATGACTACATAAATAAATACAAAACAACTTATGAAATTCGAGATAAACTAATTCCAGAATTACAAACAAAAGTAATTTCATATAACACGAGCGATAGTGGGACTTGGATGTTCTGTACCGTTTCAGGTTATGTTGATTCTTATTTACCAGAAATTTCTGATGATGATTTTCTTGGATTATTTTACAAGAAGTATGATACTGGTATATTTGATAAAGAAGAACTGCTTGAAGCAGCTCTTGATTTATTTGATGATCAAAATGAATTCTGGCAATTTTTCTTTGGCTCAGATGTAGAAATTAATTCGGAAGAAGACTTGTATAAATTATTTGTTTTAAGCATCCTGGAAGAACTTGAGACGGAAGATAACAAAGAACAAATACAAAGACTTCGGAATGAACTAACTGTTCTTATTGATAATAATATTAAGCAATCAAAAGAACCAGAAAACTCTGATAAATAGTAGATTAAATCTTAGCCAAAAAGGCCCTAAATCTGATAGCTCTAAGGTCTTTTTGGCTCTCAGCCCTCACACCCATTTCCCCCGAACAAATTTTCAAATAATATGAGTGCGGTGCCACTCTATGTCACCCTTGTATATTATAATAAAGGCCATAAAGTAAAAAAGTACCGTTTTTACGGTCTAAAGGAGTCCTTTATGGAAAGCTTAATTACAATTTTCATTGTTGTATCTGTTATGATTTTGTCTGTTTATGTAGCAAACTGGACAAAAGATGTATCAAAATCAAAGAATCATAAAATGAATGATATATTCACTTTTAGTCTGCCTTTCGCTGCAACTATGGCAATCGGAATTGCTGTCATAACAGACATTCTTTGCTTACCAATTGTAATTACTGCTGCCCTTCTCGCCGGAACTTTAAGCCTTTTAATCAGTTGGACAAAAGAACAGAAACTTCATGAAGCTGAATCCAAAAATGCTGATATTAGATATGTTGTCTTTGTTGTATTCAAAAGAGCTTCTCTTTCTGCCTAAAATGGTACATGAACTGTATATATACAATGCTGAACTATCATCAGCATTGTAATTATCTACTTTATATCTTCTACGAGCTCAAATCGCCAATCCTGACTACTTTCAGGGTAGCGTTTTTTATCGACACGACTCAGGAACATATTTTTCTCCCGAATCCAAAGTGAATGTTCGCCATAGAGTTGCCTATAAACTACATATTCTTCCTGTGTTTCAGAATGATATGCAACATCTTCAACGATGTAATACTTATTCTTAAAATGCTTATATATCCCGTGGATTTTTACTTCCCGTTTTTCTTCTGACATTTATAGTTCCTCCAGTTTTTTCAATAATTCTGCTTTCAAGTAATTATATCGCTGATATTTTTCTTCTTTCTGCCAGTGAACCTCGCGAAATTGCTCGGGATTGTTTTCGTAGCAGAGCTTTTCGTCCCCGAACTGCTCACTTGTAAGATCAAATACACAATCACCTACTACATTATAACAATGATAATTTCCGCCTTCCCTCAAGATTCCGTATACTTTCCCACCAAAGATATCCTGAGCAAGAAAAGCCGTTATTGAACACTGTCCGAGTGTCTGATTCTCGCGAGTCCAGTTTTCCCTCATTCTGGGAGCACAGGTTTCAGAACACCATATTTCGCTTAGAATGTCATATAAATGACGTGGATTTTCTATTGCTTCATAAGCTGAATCAACTGGCTTGCAATCCGCAGTCTTCCAGCCATAAAATTTGTACTCTTTCATATATTTAGTCTTCCTCTTTATAAACATCACCAAGCTGCCATGTATGACCAAAATGTTCCGTAAACCGTTTCAGATTTTCAAAGGTAAGACTGATTGATGTGGTATTCCTCAAAGGATGAATTATCACCTTCTTTCCTTTAAAGTTCTCATCAAATAGGACTTTTACCTTCTTTTCTGTATCAAACATAATGCATAGCGGCGTTACAGAACCCGGAGTAATATTCAGATACTTCATAAGCTCGTCCGGATTACAAAAACTCAAGCGGCCAAACCCAAACTGCTCTGCAATCTTCTTAAGATCTGCCCTCTTGTGTAAATCCATGCTGACAAGTCCATAATTTTTGTTCTTGTCTTTTACAAACAGGTTTTTTACGTCCGTTCCTTCCAGGGAAATAACAACATCCTTTGAATCTTCTTCAGAAAATATCGCTTTATGCTCCTGTAGTTCATACGGAATATCCAAATCCCTTAAAACCTGAAAGATATCTACTGTATCACTCATTTTTTAATCATCCATTGAATCAAAGAATGAATCTGTTCTATCATCCTCTTCTTCGCGTTGTTTCTGCCCTTCTGGCCATGGTAAATCATATCCAAAAACGAAACTAAGCTCTTTTCGGGAATCAAAACCATAGTCTTTGCAGAACTTATCAAGTATTCCCGATTGTTCATTCCACTGGTATTTACCATACTCAGCTTTAATTTTAATTGTAAGCCAGGTACCTCTATAATAAAGACTGCACTGTTCTATTTCAATTACGACCCCGTATCTGGAAGCAATTTCTTCTTTCACCTCCCATACTATAGAACTGATATACCAACGTTCATTCCTTGGCTTGAACGGATAATCTTTGGGTTCAGATGTTCTTGGTACAGCAATTGTTTTTAATAATGCCGTTGTTTTTTCATTCATCTTCTCAACCGGAATATATGAACCTCCAAGAACCTGATTGCCCTCTCCATCTACCAGACCATTCGATTCTTTTCCCTGATTCCAGTCAATATCATCAAAATGGCGTGACCATATATCAACCTGAGCAAGTTTATCGTTCTCACGGATTATCTCTACAATCTCGTTCCAGTTGTTCTCAAACTTAAAGTATCTGTTGGCTGACATACAGCCTTCGCTTAACAAACTTGTATCTACGTTTCTTGAAACTGTATTCCAGTGATCACTCAAGTCAGCATACCTAGACGGATAGTCATTACACAAAAAAGGATAATCAAAAGTCTTATCTAGCCATTCAAGAATTTTATCATTCTCTGGAACCTCAATAAGAAACAGGTCATATCCCATTTCAATTAATTCCTTAAAAGCCTCCTGAACACCATCTGCAAGAACAGGAGCCCTCTGATTCCATTTTCCTACAAACAAACAGTTAAAACGAATTAATATTTTAGAAAAAGTCCCATCGTTGAAAAAAGAATAATCATCTTCCGTTGCAAATCTGCTTTTTGTTTCTGCCATATCAGCACCTCCACTTCCAATGGTACTTCATTACAGCTTACAGCGTACCAAAGTTAAACTTTAGTGAACAGAAGAAACAATCATGCTATATTAGAGATATGGATAAACCTGATACATTCATAAACTATACGATTGATATGGAAGCTACCGGAAAAAACATCCGAAATCTTATGCGTATTACCGGCTATTCTGCTCGTGAACTTGAAAAACTTATCGGCTGCACTCAGATGACCTTCTTCAACTGGCAGGAAGGCAAAAACCTCCCGAGTTTCGACAATCTTCTACGTCTTGCAGGAATACTCAAAACTCCGATGGAAAAAATTCTCGTGTTCAAGAAGTTCACGGTGGAAGACCTACCTTTGAAGGATACGAATTCAGGTTTTGTTCGTAATAATGTCTTTTTTACATACAACCGAGCGACAGAATGTGTTATACGTGACTGCCTTACTTTCAAAAAGAAATTCGGCGTTTATCCCGATCAGATAATCCTTAATCCCAAAACTTTGGAAAACTGGAAAAACCGAGAATATGAAGAATCTTCTGAAGTAATACCAGACTTTGAATCTATACCTGTTTCAATTGCAGGAGAACTCAGTCTTGAAAAAAACAATGAATCTGTAAAAACTCCGGCTTTTACCATAAGAATGGTCTTCAATGACGTTATCCCGGAGCATTATTACAGACTCATCTGCTCTGAAAACTGTAGTATTTAAGCGGCTGCTTTTCCTTTATTTTTCATACTTACTAAGAACTTTTTTTGCATTCTCAATAATTTCATTCTTCAATGATTCCGGTCCAAGTACTGTTACAGCTGGACCAAATCCCTGAACCCAGCTCATAACCTGTGGCCTTTGATTAGAAGAGAACTTCAGATAAACAGTTCCGTCTTCTTTCTGCTCCATTACCTGATCTTTGTGCCATTCTCGTTCCATAATGTAATTGGCAAGACTTGCATCAAAAAGAAGTTCATATTCTTCCGGATCTCCTGTGTTGTGCCAGATTCCGAAACTTAAATCAACTTCCTTACTGATGTCGAAACCTTCAGGTATCTTAAACTGTTCAGACGTAATTTTTGGATTCTTGAAACGTGAAAGAGCATAAATACGGTTCTCTTCAGCCTTCTGGTCAAAACCAAATACGTACCAGTTTCCCTTCTGGCATAATACATGATAAGGATTCAATATCCTTGGTTTATATTCCTGACTGCTTACTGACCGGTAATCAAATTTCAATACACGTCGGGTCTTTATAGCATCAAAGATATTCTCAAAAACCCCTTCTTCTATACTAGGAAGCGGATTACTTATAAAGCTGATGTCCTTGTTCAGAAAACCGGAATCAACGCTTACCTGGTTTGGCAAAAGACCACTGATTTTTTCCATCATATGGCGGAACTGATTTTCCAGAGGTGTATTTTTGTACTGCTCCATAAGGTGCATTACCGTACTGAAAGTAAAAAGGTCTCCTTCTGTTAGCAGCACGTTCTTTATTGCAAACGTTGGGTCTGTATAATAGTATCCCTTGTGAACTTTGTCGCATTCAAGCGGAGCCTGGTATCTGTCTCGTAAAAACTCAATATTACGGAGAATTGTGCGTTTACTGACCTCATACTTTTTAACTAAATACTGAACACTCGGATACATACCAGAACGGATGTCTTCATCGATCTGAATAATACGATGTGTTTTAATCTTATCTTCTCTTTCTGACATAATTCTATTATACCACGGTTTCTGTAATTTCAGTGACATCCCATGTCACAATTATCAAAAAAAATTTTTATGAACCTTTGGTTTATACAGATTTTCCATCAAAAATCAGTTAGAGTGTTACTTATAAGTATGGAACAGAAGCCCGGATGGTCGTATAAGTTCATTTCTTCTCTCAATATGCATATCGCAATAAACGATACGACAGGCGTAATGTACACCGAAGACAAAATAAAATACTCCCAAGAAGAGCAGCTTATGTTAAAAAGTATCGACTACCAGATTCCACTTTCAGTTCATCTTATAAAGAAAGTATTTGACGGAACAATTATTTCTGTAAAATAAGGTTAAGCAGACTGCAATGCTGCATTCTGCGGTTCAAACAAGGCCATAATATCTGCCGATGCCTTATAAACCTGAGAAAGACGGATTTTTTCTTCAAAATCATCACCTTCCATCTTTTCCATAAGATCATATTCTATTAATTTATCGCTGTCTGAAATAAAATCTTCATAAAACAGCTTCTTCTTATCAGCATCAAAAGAATTATAAATCTCCAGCAAGTTTGTTTCTTCATCTTTCGAAAGATCGAATAGTCTCAGTCTGCTCTGGATTTCATTAGTAAGCAACTTCAAATCCTTTGCCCACAGATTGTTTTCCTCACAATCCATCTGACCTTCCAATAACGATACCGTGTCTTCACAAATCTGAGTTAAAGTCCTGCGGATTTTTATCGCTTCCTCATCAAGAATCTGTAAACCTAAACGCTTAGCTTCTTCCAGCTCGCGCTTTGCTCCGGGACTGTTTTTCCAGTCACGTAAAAGATATATTGCATCACAACGGGAAAGAATCAATAAATCTAACGACATATAGTCTTCATATTCAAACCCGTCAGGTAATACTGCAGGATTAAAAACCACGTAACCGTAAGATGTAAGCTCGTTCTGAACAGCCTCGAACTTCTTTCTGTAATCAGAATCCCCGGTAATTTTTCCGCTAAGGTAAACTTTCAATATCTGCCCCCTTAAGTAGTATGACATAATTATATACTACGTGGGTGACACTGAACGTCACTGTGTTTTATTTTTCTATTTCTCCCGTATATTCGATAATTCCACCAATTTCAATTACAGCAGAATACCCCCAGTCCACCAACTTATGGCTGGCCTCCTTGCTCCGTCTCCCGGTTCTGCAATAAACATATATCCTCTGCGATTTATCTGGGAGAACTTCTGCGATATTCTCCTTTGTCATTGTCTCATTTACAAGAAGTACTGCACCAGGAATGTGTCCAGCTGCAAATTCATCCGGTCGTCTTACATCCAGGAGAATAAAATTCTTATCTGCTTCCAACAGCCTTATACCTTCTGCCATAGAAACCGACTTGTAGGAAAGTTTTATTTCCGAAGGATTCTTTTCTGCCAATGAAATATTCCCGTTATTTTTTACAGTCACTTCAAAGAAACGAAGTTCTTCCGCGGCTTTATCTTCCCATGGCCGCTTATATTCAAACTTAAGAATTGTTTTACCGGGTTTCAGAGATTTGATTGTGT
>ERZ842401.2103-NODE-2103-length-27138-cov-49.131448_pt1 | contig 27138 bp, 17 predicted proteins | sample MGYA00521270_ERZ842401 | MGnify/ENA primary metagenome ERZ842401 (study PRJEB31892, sample SAMEA3878208) | bioreactor metagenome | biome: Moose rumen | place: Sweden | collected 2011-10 | study: EMG produced TPA metagenomics assembly of the PRJEB12797 data set... | reverse complement strand
TCTTATCAGCCCTTCGGGCTTTGGCTGCGCATACATTTATATAAGATAATTTTGAGCAGTTACTTAATAAGTAACTAATCAAAACTATTCGGTCCCCTTCAGAGCTTTTCAAACGCACAGTTTTTTTTCGACCGGCTTCGCCGGTATTGTCGTGCTCGTTCCACTTGGCTTGTGGGCTGCTTGTGGCGGCCTCTGGCTCGCCACCGCTGCCCACCGCCCGTGGGACTCGCAATTCTTTCTTGCTTCTTTTTTGGGAAGGACTACAGGGCGAGGCGGAACCCCAGGTTGTTGTTGCGGTTGCCCGGCGAGTTGCTGCTGCGGTAGGCCGTGCGACCGTACGTTGCGTTGTTGATCCAGCTGCCGCCACGAAGCACCCGGTCAGAGCCGGAAACAGGGCCTTGGGGGGTGGCATCCGGCGAGTTCTCGTAGTAGTTGCTATCAAACCAGTCTTGACACCACTCCCACACGTTGCCACTCATGTCGTAGATGTCCAGTTCGTTTGGTTTTTTCAGCTTTACAGGATGAGTGCTTGCATTACTGTTATCGTTATACCAAGCCACTTCATTAATAGTATCGCTTCCGGCGTATTTGTAGCCTTTGCACTTCTTTCCACCACGAGCTGCAAACTCCCATTCTGCCTCGGTGGGCAAGCGGAAGGCTTTGCCCGTCTTTTCATTCAATTTGCGAATGAACTCCTGGCAGTTATCCCATGAAACACATTCAACAGGATTGTTGTTTCCCTTGAAGTAAGCCGGGTTGTTGCCCATGACGGCGGCCCACAATTCCTGCGTCACCTGTGTCTCGCCTATGTAATAGTCGCTCAGCGTCACTCTGTGCTGAGGCTTTTCATCGTCGTATATGGTAGCATCGTCTGGAGAACCCATCATGAAAGAACCACCCTCTACGCGAATCATCTTGAATTCTACACCGTCGATGGTGAACTTCTTCTCCTTGGCCCTGGCTTCTTCTTCGCGGCGTCTGCGTTCTTCGGCTTCGCGCTGACGCTGTGCTTCTTCCTTTCTTCTTTCTTCGGCCTCTATTCTTTCTTTCTCTTGTTTTGCCTTTTCTTTGGCAACTTGGGGTTCTCTCAGCTCATGGATTTTCTGTTGCAGCTTATTGATGTTGGCTTCACATTCTTCTAAGTCTATTTGGGCCAGTTTCAGTTCCTGCTCTTTCTGCAGAACAGCTTTCTTACGTTCTGTCCTTTGTACTTCCAGAGCCGACATCTTTGTCTCTATATCGGCTATCTTCTCCTGCCGTTTCTTTTCTTCCTCTTGTTGCCGACGCTGCCTTTCAAGTTCCTCTTGTCTACGTTTTTCTTCGGCAATTTTCTTTTTCTCTGTAGCCCGTTCCTCTTCTAAATAGGTGTTTATAGAACGTACCAGCTTGTCTAATCCAAACTCAGGATTGACATAATAGTCTATCCTGTCTAAGTCAACAATACGCAGTATGACGGAATCATTGAAAGGCGAATCGTCAAGTAGTAAGGGTATAACGTATTTTTTATACATCAAGGCACATGCGATTTCTTTCTTTGTCCAGTCTGACTGGTTGGCAGCGACAGAAGAAATGTACACAAAAATCTTGCATACCTTAATGTGCTTGACAATCTTGTCTGCATAGTCTTCTCCAGGTACAATACCTTTTTCGTCCATCCAGAACGTAATCCCTGCTTTTGTTAGTGCTTCCTTAATCTTCGACACCTCATTGCCTGGAATTACATTCTTGTGATCATCCACGTAGTCTTTACGCGAATAACTGATAAACACATCGTATTGGGTTTCTTTCATGTTGCAAAGCTTCGTTTCAGGTTTCAGGCCACAAATGTAATAAAAATAATTCAGACGGCGGCAGAATGTTGGGAAAAACTGCGAACTGAGCGGTTAAAATGTCCTGTAAGGCCATTCCATGTGCATGTATTCAACCGCACAGGAAAGATGAGGCGCAAAACCTGCATTTCCTGCACTGAACACTGAAAATCAGTAGGTTAGGTATATTTTTCCTGCACTGATTCCTACACTGAATCCAGCACTGAATCCAGCACATAATCCTGTACGGGAGTTGATGCAAACTTGGATTATTCATGGAGTGTAGGAGTGACATCGGCTACAAGTCGGAGACCTATTTATTGTCCTTACACAGCCTATGTAATCGTCGTCCATATAGTATGGACTGTCAGTCCCAAATATCTGGATGATTTTTGGGACTGCCAAGTACATATCAATGTCTAAGGAATACAGGAATGTAGGAAGGCTATGCGCCAGCGTTCCTTTGTTCCCAAATTCCATAGAACTATTATCCACAATGGTAGAGGCTCTATATAGAATTTGCAACGTATGCACAGGAAAGTCGACAGACCCTACAAGTGTAGGTTCCAGTGTAGGTTTCAGTGCAGGTTTTTTTAGCGGAACCAGCTGATAATCAGTGCTCAGTGCAGGAAATGCAGGTTATGGATAATTGCGATCTGTACAGCTGGCGAATGTTCGGTCGGATTTGTAATCCGACCGCTTCGAATATAAGGATTTCTAATCCTGTCTACGCCGCATTTTCGCATTAAAAATGCTAATATTCACGGCGACAGGATTGCAAATCCTGCCGAACGTCCAGAAGAACACCGGTTTGATGGGTCTGCGCTCCCAACCGTGTTTGCTGCACAGTATAGCCGGCATGCGGTAGTGCTCCAGTTTGCGCTGTAGCCGCTTTCCCCACTCCGTATCCTTGGAGTTGTAACTGATGAAGGCGAAGTATTTGAACTGTTGTTTCATAGGCGCTATTATTCATTCAATAATCTCTTAATAGGAGGTACAGACCGGTTATTTTTCTCATCTCTTTTAAGTCTTAGTTACTTTTGATTCCCTTATCACACACTCTCCCTTACCCAGATGGCGAAGAAGGGGTCGTAGACCATGTAGGTGCCCTTGTCCTGAGTGATGAAGTCCTTGTCGAGCAAGCCACGGACGGCGGCTGTCACGACGCTGACCGTCTGTAGGTGGTGGCGCTTCACGAACGCCTTGCTGGTGATGCCTTTAGCCTTGCCCTCACGAGCTATGGCCACGAACACCTCGCGCTGCTTCTCGGGTATCTTGTCGAGCAGGTCGGCGTAGGTCTCTGAGAACATATCGAGAATGTAGGTGACGGCATCGTCGACCATCTCCACTGTGCATCGCTGGCCAGGCTGTGTCTTCAGGAACAGCACATTCAGCAGCCGCTGCATGCAGGAGGTGACGGCATCGAAGCGCCGATAGACCTCTTCCACCACGGCACTGTCGATGGTCTTCCCGTAGTTGGCGAACTGTCGCTGTGCAAACTCCGTGTATTTCTCTACCGATATGGGCCGCAGGTTCATAATGACTACCGACTGGTAGAACGGTCTGGAGGGCGACGTGAATATCTCGCCCATCAGGTGACGTTTTGAACCGGCAAAGATAAAGGTTGAGTTGATGCACCGTTGGATATAAGTGCGCAGGGTGGCCTCAATGTTCGGCGAGTCAGAGTATCTGGCTATTTGTTGGAACTCGTCGATGGCCACCAGACAGGGCTTGTCGGCTTTTGACAGATATTCGAATATCTCGTCGAGCGTCGTGGCCGGGTTCTCTATGTCGCCAAGGCCTAAGCTCCAGGTAGGGAAGTTGTTGATGTCGTAAGTGATTTCGCTTCGCAGGGAGCGCAGTACGCTGAGGAAGCCCTCCCAGACCGCGCGGCCTTTGGGCTTCAGTTCGTCGAGGATGGCCCGCCCGAAGACATTCACGAAGTCGCGCAAGCTGGTCGTAGCATAGATGTCGATGTGGAACGTGTAATACCTGCCTTTCACCTCCGGCTGCTCGAACAGGTGGTGTATCAAGTCGGTCTTTCCCACCCGGCGGGGCGAGATCAGCGCCATGTTGTTGCCGTTGGTGGTCAGCTCCACCAACTGCTGCGTCTCCTTCACACGGTCGCAGAAGTATTCTGCCCCCGCATATCCTTTTGTCACAAACGGATTGTCCATATCTTCCTGATTTTGAGCGCAAAGATAAGGAAAATGCGGAAATTATCCAAATCAGGATAATCCTATTTAGGATAATTTATCATTTTGGGGGGATGTTCGGTCGGCTGGCGGATGTTCGGTCGGATTTGTAATCCGACCGCTTCGAATATAAGGATTTCAAATCCTGTCTATGCCGCATTTTCGCATTAAAAATGCTAATATTCACGGCGACAGGATTGCAAATCCTGCCGAACGTCCAGAAGAACACCGGTTTGATGGGTCTGCGCTCCCAACCGTGTTTGCTGCACAGTATAGCCGGCATGCGGTAGTGCTCCAGTTTGCGCTGTAGCCGCTTTCCCCACTCCGTATCCTTGGAGTTGTAACTGATAAATGCGAAGTATTTGAACTGTTGCTGATTCATCTGAATACTGCTATTATCTTCATTGCACGAGCCAGAGGCGCAGCAGCTGGTCATCAATATAGTAGGCTCCCAACTCTGTTGAGAGGAAATGATAATCCAGCAGTTTCTTCGAGGCGGCCTGCACACTGCTGGCCGACTTGAGGTGGTGCCTGCGGATGAAGGCGCCGGAAGTAATCTGCGTGGCATGCCCATCGGCAGCGACGGCATAGAGCAGTTCCTTCTGCGGCAGGCTGAGACGCGACAACATCTCACTGTACTTCTGGTGGCTCTCGCTAATGAGCCGCTGCAGGGCCTCGCTGGTATGGCGGGTGTCGCATGTGGCTCCGGCATCCAGCTCGGCATAGATGTCATGGAAGATTTTCTGCATGTAGTAGGTGTTGCCTTCTACGGCCTGATAGACGGCGTGGACGGCTTCGTCGTCGACTGGCCGTCCGCTATTGGCAAAGTGCTGCTTGACGAAAGCAAGGTATTTGTCTTCTGCAATAGGAGCCAGCGTCATGATGTCGGCACTGTTATAGAACGGACGCGCCGTGTTCAGGAACATCTCGCTCAGCAGGTGGCGCTCACTACCGGCAAAGATGAAGTTGGCATTGACCGAGTGCTGGATATGGGTGCGCAGCAGGGCCTCAATGTTCTTCTCCGGATAGCTGGCTATCTGCTGGAACTCGTCGATGGCAATGATGCACCGCTTCTCAGCCTGTTCGATACATGCAAAGATTTCTTCGAGCGTGTATGCCGGATTGGCGATGTCGCCCAGTTTGATGTCGAAGGTTGGCACGTTGTTCACAGGGTCATAGCCGAAGCTGCCGCTCAGTGATTTCAGCGTGGCCACCACTTGCTTCATCATCTTCTGGCTGCGCCGTCCCAGTGTCTCGAACACGGCCCGCCCCAGCAGATAGGTAAACTCGCTGAGGCTGGATGTGCGCAGAATGTCGACAAAGATGGTCACATAGTGCTGTCTCACTGCAGGCATGTCGAGGCAGAAGTCTATGAGTCCCGTCTTGCCAAGGCGACGAGGCGACATCAGTACGACATTGCCTTCATTGGTTATCTGGCGCACAAGCCGAGCACTCTCTTCCTTGCGGTCGCAGAAATATTCAGGCTTTATCTTGCCTACAACTACAAACGGATTATCCATAAGCTTTCTTTATTTTTGTGCTTCTATATAACTAACCTCTGCGAGGTATTATAAACCGCCTCTGCTTTCGGCCAGTCGAAAAGTTCGCTGCAAAGATAATTATTTATTTTGAATTATGCAAGTTGAATTATGCAAAATGAATAATTGCGATCTGTACAGCTGGTGGATGTTCGGTCGGATTTGTAATCCGACCGCTTCGAATATAAGGATTTCTAATCCTGTCTACGCCGCATTTTCGCATTAAAAATGCTAATATTCACGGCGACAGGATTACAAATCCTGCCGAACGTCCGGAAAAAGGTGCATGATGTTCTTCATTGTTGTAAGTCGTTTATTTGTTTCTTTGTGTTGTTCACCTCGTCGCTGTCCTCACCATAGAGTATGGTGTTTATCTCCAAAGCCCGTTGCAGACATTCGAGCGCTTTGGCTTGCTCGCCCTGTGCTGCATATTCACGGGCAAGGTTCAGACAAAGCCCCACCACTCGTTTGGCATATTCCATATCGCGCATGATGGCCTCCTTGTCGGCATTGGCCTTGTCGATGATGCTCTGTGCAAAGGCGATGCGCTGTCTAATCTCCTCCTTGGCAGCACGGTTGCGCTGCAATACCGTCTCTGGGTCGAACACGGTGTGGATGAGCGAGTCGGCTTTGTCTAAGTCGCCGTCCTCGATGCATATATTGATGACACGGTCGATGGAGTCTAACTTGTCGTAGTCGGTACGTGCATAGCGGTCGGCCATGTCGCCGATGAGCGACAGGTATTTCTCATATTTGTCTTGCAGGTCAAGCCACTCCCGACGGAAGGTCTCAGCCGTTATCTCGTTCTTCCTTTGCTGTTCTTCCAGCTCCTTCATTTTCTTCTTATAGTTGCGCTCAGCCATGCGGTAGGCATTTCTCTCGATGCGCTGCTTGTCGGCAGCCAGTTGTTTAGAGTCGACCATCAGGATCTCGATGGGCACCCTCGACGAGAAGACCATGGGGCGCCCTATCAGCTCACGGTCTTTCAGCTCGTACCCCTTTTTCTGTATGCTGACCAGATATATGGCATCGCCGTCGGTCTTTCCTGGAATTGTAACCCTGAACTCTCCTGATGCCGAGCTGACGACAGCATTGACCAAGCCACGCATGCGGATGGTGACATCGGCCAAAGGAGTGCCCGGCTTGTTGGGCCTGCCGATGGTCTTCACGTAGCCCGCCTGCTGCGTCTGTGCCGACGAACAGATGGCTGTCAGCAGGCTGGCGAAGAGCAATGCAGCTCTAAATATAATATTGTGTGCTGAAATCGTGCACATTCTGCTATAGTTTTAGTGTGTGGCGTGTTGCTGTCGGCGGCGTGGAGCGAAGAGATCCTTCAGACCGTTGAAGTCTTTCTTCAGGATGAGTCCGATGCCCTGGGTGTTGAGGCTTGAACGGGTGAAGTAGCGGTCGTTGGTCTGGTTGTAGACCTTCAGGGCAAGGTTGCCGTTGTGGGTGAGCAGATAGCGTATGTCGAAGTCGCCGATGAACGACGGTGTCTGCTGCGTGGCATTGTCGCGATAGCCGAACTGTCCGTTGATGAGAAGGCGGTTGTTGAGCATCTGTCCGCTGACGATGCCCTCGTACTCGGCGTTGTGCCAGCCCTCGTTGCCTGTGGAGATGTTGGCGCCGAAGTTCCAGTTGTTGGTCTTCAGCACCTGCGACAGCACTTCGTTGATCTGTGTGGACATGGTGCCGGAGAGGAAGCTCTGCATGGCCAGCTGTGTCTGGTCATACTGGCGCTGTGTGGCGGCGTTGTTCACACCCTGTGTGTAGAAGCGGCCCACGCCAAGGAGATAGAGCACCTGCTGGTTGAGCTCCTGGTCGCTGGTGATGACAGAGCGTATCATCTGCTTCTCCTCGGTGTTGACCGAAGGTATGTCGAGGTCGAACTCCACCCTCGGTGCACGTGCTTGGCCGAGGATGTTCATAAGGCAGTTGACGCGGACGGTGTTGCTGGAGAACGAGTTGCCTATGCTAAGGTCGGAGAGCGACACGCCGTTGACGGTGTAGAGAGCCTGCAGGTTGAGGTTGGCGTCGATGGGGTTGCCGCCGAAGACGATGGTGCCTCCCGGCTGGAAGGTGAAGTTCTTCTTGATGATGTTCTGTATGGTGATGCCGTAGGTGCCGTGGTCTACATTGTAGTTGCCGAACATCTGGAAGGCACCCTTGTTGTGATAAGATGCACGGATGACACCGTTGCCGGCCAGCGTGATGTAGTCGGCGGTCTTGGCGTCCATGAGCAGACGGAGGGTGGCCACGTCGGTGACATTGAGCAGGAAGTTGATGTAGAGGTCGGTGGGGATGGATGCCAATGTTTCGGACGTGCCATCTGTGGGAACGTCGGTGGCGCTGTCTTCGCCTGTTGCCGACAGGGGCATGCCGTCTTCTGTGGCTTTGGAGGCCTCCTGCCAGGTGACAAACTTCTGGTCGTTGATGGCATCAGGATTAGAGATGTTATAGGTGAAGACCGAGCCGTCAAGCGGTGTGGCGTTGCAGTTGATGACCACCTCGCCAGGTCTTCCGTGCATGTCAACACGGCCAGAGGCCACGACGTTGCCATAGAACAGGTCGTCGGTGGTGCTGGGCATGTCGTAGGCCAGAATCCTGTCGGTCTCGATGTCGAGGTCGAAGGTGAGCTGCTTGAGGTTCTTGTGGTGTATGCCGCCAGTGATGTAGCCCGTGTTGTTCAGCTTGTCGCTGATGGCTATGTGGTTGAGGCGTATGTCGTCGTGGACGAAGCGGACTGTGTCTTTGGTCAGCGTATAGGTGGTGCCGAGGGGTGTCACCGTGGCTTGGCCGTCGACGACGAGCTGCCCGAGGAGATCCATCTGCCCCAAGGGACCCACCAGCTTGACATCGCCCTGGGCATGGCCAGTGACATTGCTGAGGAAGCTGCTTGTGAAAGAGCTGAGGAAGTCGATGTAGGTTCCCCGTCCGCGAATGTTCAGGTCGATGCAGTCGCGGGTTGGCGACACGAAGCCGTCGATGAGTGTCTTGGCCTCGGGGCCATCGTCGGCCACGGCGCGTATGTCTATCTGGCCGTCAGCTTTGTTCCATGAGGCGTCGGCCTTCAGTGTGCCCATGCGTCCGTCCTCGAAGAGGAAGTTGTCTACGGTGAGGTGTGCCCAGGCATCAAGGGCGTTGAAGGCCTGCGTGACGAAAGCCGTGCCGGTGGCCTCGCCGCCGAAGCTGACGGCAGTGAAGTCGACCAGGTCGAGGACATAGGCTACCCCCACACGGTTGAGGTCGACAATCAGCGTGTCCTTGCTGTTGGCCGACGCTATGCCGTCGATGAGGATGTGCTGGTCGTCGTGGGTCACCAGGAAGTGGTCTATGAGCAGTCGGCCCGACGAATAGACAATGTCGGAGGGGGCTATGCTCCACTCGGCATCGCCCATTGTGGTGTGCGACGGCAGTATGCTGACGTGGGCCTCAGGGTCGCCGCTCTCGTTGCGGTAGAGCTGGGTGATGGCCGAAAGCTGGCCTTTGATGGCCTCAGAGGGTGTGTTGTTGTCCCATCGCAGTGTGGTCTGCACGCTGTTGTTGGCAGCAAAGGCGTTGACCTGCATGTCCATGTGGCGACCGTTGTCAGAGAGCTTGGTCAGGTTGGCGTCGCACTTCATCGTGTCGCCTGGGCTGGTTATCCGGATGTTGACATCCTTGTACTGGCCGCTGTTGTAGCTGAAGCGTGGCAGATGACCCACCACGTTTATCTGGCGTAGTTTGTCGTTGACCGAGGCATAGAACGAGGCTGGCTGTTCAACGTGGAGGTCGACGCCGAAGAGTCGCTGCAGCCAGGTGGCATCGTAGAGATGGAGGCGCATGCTGAAGTCGTTGTCGGTGGCGCCGCCCGTCTTGGGCAGGCCGGGTAGGGTGGGGAGCTTTGAGGCCACGAAGGCGATGACGCTCTGCGAGACGGTGTTCCAGTCGAAGCGGCCCCTCAGCTCGGCGTCGCCCATGTCGCCGTTCACCTTGAGGAAGTGCTGGTCGTCCTCGTAGCCCGACTGCACTTGCAGATGGCTGCACCTATATAACAAGGTGGTATCGGCCATCTGGAAGTTGCTGATGTCGAGACGGCCCCGTGCATCGTTGAGGTTGGAGGCGGTGAAGTCGGCATTGATGTTGCCACTGAAGACGGCATTGCCCCAGTTGTCGCTGAGGTGGAGTGCCTTGGGCGACAGGTCGTCGACGTTGCCGGTGAGCCTTAGCGACAGCTGCTCTCCTGTGTGCAGCTCGCCCTGAAGGTCGGCTCGCACGTTGGGGTCGTTCACCGTGATGTGGCCTGCAATGGTCTCAGGGCTGTAGGAGCCGTCGAGGTTGATTTGCTGGAAGGTATAACCGTTGTACTCCAGCTCCTGCACGACACCCTGTGCCGTGATTTGCTGCTGGGGAGTGCCTTGCAGGTCGACTGACGAGGAGAGGGTGCCCAGCGTCTCGATGCCCGACAGCTGGCCAACGTCGAGCTTGTCGATGTCGAAGTGGCCCTTGAAGGCATAGTCGGAAGCCATCGTGGCGTTGAGCTTCATGTTGCCCAGAGCGGTGGAGAGGCTGCCGTTGGCGGTGAACCAGCCATCGGCCTCATGGGCATAATCGCCATCGATGCTGATGTCGCCCAGACGGACTATCTGCTCAGGCATGTTGGGGATGGCGTCCTTCAGCGTGCTGACGGCGTTGGCAGAGATGCTGATGCGGTCGATGTGGGCATCCCATTGGCGAAGGTCGAAGCCTTGCAGCCAGCCGTGGAGACGGGCGTAGATGTCGCCGTCGGCCGACAACAGCTCGAACTGTTTCAGATCGAAGCGCCGTCCCTCGCCAGCCACTAATGCCTTGAGGGATATGGGCGACCTGAACTTGCAGAGTGGCGGATAGAGCGGCGAGAGGTCTTGCGGCATGATGCTGGTGTCGTCGATGGACCCCGCAAAGCTCAGCTCGGCAGGGTGGTGGAACATATCGCCCTGCGCCACTATCTGTGGTATGGACAGGCTCGACCTTGGCAATTGCAGGTAGAAGTTGCTGAGCAGGGCGCTGCCGGTGCCTGCCACGAAGCTGAAGGCCAGTTTGTTGACCGACAGCCCCGACTGCTCCTTGAACGTGAGGCGCTTTACGTTGACGTCTATCGAATCGGGCGTTAAAGCTTTGAGTAAGATGTGAGCGCTGATGTCGTTGATTTTTAGGTGTTTGGTGTTGAACTTGTCAGGTGTCGTTGGGGCGCTTGTCTCATTGTAGGCAACGCTCGACTGGCGGATGATGAGCGAGTTGATACGCAGGTCGAGTGGGGTGCTCTGGGTGGTGTCACGCGATGCCAGCGAATCGACGACGAACTGGAAATTGCAGGCTGTCAGCGAATCCTTGCGGTAGAGGTTGGCGTGGGCATTGAACAGCTGCGCCGACGTCAGGACGATGCGACCTTCGGTCAGCGGATAGAGTTCGATGCGGGCCGAAAGCTTGCCCACGTGTAGAAGGTCTTGGCCAGCCTGATCCTTAAGGTTGATGTTGTCGACGACAAGACGGTTGAGGAAGCCTACATCCACATTGCCAATGGTGACCTCGGTGCCCAGCTTCTGGCTGACGATGCTCGCCACCTTGGCGCCTAACCACGACTGGAAGGCAGGCAGATGAGTGAGCGTCATCATCAAAACGTTGATGGCAATGACGCTCCAGACAATCCAGTTTATGACGTGTTTTAGTGTCTTCATCTGTCAATTCTACTTGGCAATTGGTTTTGACTTGCGTCAAATTACGTGCAAATTTACAAAAAAACTTGCCAAGTGAATGCTTTTTTGCCGTTCATTTCTCGTTCATATACATAATTTTTATTAATTTTGCAAACTGTGAGCAAACATTAATCAGTTTTTTAATATGTCAATTAGTCAAGTAGTTCATTTGAAGAAAGGCTTGGACATCCGTCTGAAAGGGCGTGCTGAGGAGCAGAAACTACAACTGAAGTCGAACGGCAAGTTTGCGCTTGTGCCCGACGACTTCGAAGGAGTCACTCCGAAGGTCGTCGTCAAGGAGGGTGATCAAGTCAAGGCGGGCGACATCTTGTTCGTGAACAAGCAGTTCCCGCAGGTGGGTTTCGCCTCGCCTGTCAGCGGCAGGGTGACCGCCATTGAGCGAGGAGAACGCCGCAAGGTACTCTGTGTGAAGATTGATGCCGACGCCCAGCAGACCTATCGCGAGCTGGGAAAGAAAGACGTGGCGAAGATGGACGGCAAGGCCGTCGTTGAAGCCCTTCTTGAAGCCGGTATCTTTGGCTATATCAATCAGTTGCCTTATGCTGTCTCAACCAATCCAGAGACCATGCCTAAGGCTATTTTTGTGTCTGCTCTTCGCGACAAACCCCTGGCCTGCGACTTCGGATTTGAGTTGAAGGGACAGGAGCAGGATTTCTTTACTGGCTTACAGGCTTTGTCGAAGATTGCCAAGACTCATCTCGGCGTCGGTATTCAGCCTGATTTGTTGGCAGAGTTGCAGAAAGGTGGCATTGAAAGAGATGTTGATGTAAACATCTTCGATGGTCCCTGTCCTGCCGGAAACGTGGGTGTGCAGGTGAACCACATCGACCCGGTGAACAAGGGCGAGGTGGTCTGGACCATCGGCGACCCGACGGTGGTGCTGTTCATTGGCCGCCTGTTCAATACGGGCAGGGTAAACCTGACCCGCACAGTGGCCCTGTGCGGCAGCGAGGTGCTGAAGCCGGTGCATGTAGACATGCTGGTGGGCGAAGAGCTCTCCACGCTGCTGTCGAACAGCTACGATGCCTCTCACCATGTGCGCATCATCAACGGCAACGTGCTTACGGGACGCCAGACCACGAAGGAAGGCTACTTAGGTGCCCACTCGTCTGAGGTCACGGTCATTCCCGAGGGCGATGATGCCGACGAGATGCTGGGCTGGATCATGCCCCGTCTGAATCAGTTCTCCGTGAACCGCAGCTACTTCTCGTGGCTACAGAATCCCTGGTTCTGCAGCAAGAAGAAGGAGTATGTGGCCGACGCGCGCATAAAAGGCGGCGAGCGCCACATCATCATGAGTGGCGAGTACGACCGCGTGCTGCCGATGGACATCTACGGCGAATACCTCATCAAGGCCATCATCACCGGCGACATTGACCGCCAGGAGCAGCTTGGCATCTATGAGGTGAGTCCCGAGGACTTCGCCCTGGCCGAGTTCGTGGACAGCTCGAAGCTGGAGCTGCAACGCATTGTACGTGAAGGTCTTAACATCCTTCGAAAGGAGAATGCTTAGTTTTACGACTACGAATTACGCGAATTATACGAATTAAAAATTGGCGAAATTCGTAAAATTCGTAGTGAAAAGAGAAAAAGAATATGAGATTTTTAAGAAATTATTTGAATAAGATTAAGCCGAACTTCGAGGAAGGCGGCAAGCTGCATGCTTTCCGTTCGCTGTTCGATGGCTTTGAGACGTTCCTCTACGTGCCCAACGACACGGCCAGGACGGGCGTGCACATTCACGACGCCATCGACTCGAAGCGCATCATGAGCATGGTGGTCATCGCACTGGTGCCGGCCATGCTGTTCGGCATGTATAATGTGGGCTATCAGAACTATGCTGCCGCCGGCACGCTGGCCACGGCCTCGTTCTTTGAAATCTTCTGCTACGGCTTCTTGGCCGTGCTGCCCAAGATTCTCGTCTCTTACATCGTTGGCCTCGGCATCGAGTTTGCCTGGGCACAGTGGAAGGGCGAGGAGATTCAGGAGGGATTCCTTGTTTCGGGTATCCTCATCCCGCTCATCATCCCCGTGAACTGTCCGCTCTGGATTCTGGCCATTGCCGTTGCTTTCGCCGTGATTATCGGTAAGGAGATCTTCGGCGGAACGGGCATGAACATCTTCAATCCTGCACTGCTCTGCCGCGCTTTCCTGTTCTTCGCCTATCCCACGAAGATGAGCGGCGACCAGGTGTGGGTGGCACAGGACTCTATCTTCGGTCTGGGCAACAAGCTGCCCGACGGCTTCACGATGGCTACTCCGCTCGGCCAGATTGGTCAGGGCGCAGAGGTGACGGCTTCGCTCAACGATATGATCCTGGGCTTCATCCCCGGCAGTATCGGCGAGACCAGCGTCGTGGCCATTGCCATCGGTGCCGTGATTCTGCTGTGGTCGGGCATTGCCTCGTGGAAGACCATGCTCAGCGTCTTCGTGGGTGGCGGCTTGATGGCTTGCTGCTTCGAGAGCCTTGGCATGACGCCCATCGCGTGGTATGAGCACTTAGTGCTGGGCGGCTTCTGCTTCGGTGCCGTGTTCATGGCTACCGACCCTGTCACGTCGTGCCGTACCGAGACGGGCAAGTGGTTCTATGGCTTCATCATCGGCGCCATGGCCGTCATCATCCGTGTGATGAACCCCGGCTATCCCGAGGGAATGATGCTCGCCATCCTGCTCATGAACATGTTTGCTCCTACGATTGACCACTTCGTGGTGGAAAGAAACATTGCAAAACGAATGAAGAGAGGAGGTACAAAATGAAACTGAATACAAACAGCAACTCGTACATTATTATATATAGTGCGATACTCGTCGTGGTCGTGGCCTTCCTGTTGGCGTTCATCTTCAAGGCGCTGAAGCCGATGCAGGACGCCAATGTGGCCCTCGACGTGAAGAAGCAGATTCTCTACTCGCTCAACATTCGCAACCTCGATGGCGCAGAGGCCGAGGCCAAGTATGCCGAGGTGGTGAAGGAAGAACAAGATGTGGACGGCCAGAAAGTCTATGCATGCAATGTCAATGGTCAGGACCTGCTCGTTGCCAGCCTGAAGGGCATGGGCCTTTGGGGCGGCATCAGCGGATATGTCTCTGTCGACGGTGAAGGCAAGGTCTTTGGTGCCTACTTCAACCATGAGAGCGAGACGGCTGGCCTCGGTGCAGAGATCAAGGACTCGCAGGCATGGCAGGAGAAGTTCATTGGCAAGAAGGTCTTCGACGTAAATGGCAACGTGGTTCTCTCTGTGGTGAAGAAGGTGGAAGATCCCGAAACGCAGGTGGACTGCGTGACAGGTGCTACGCTGACATCTAATGGTGTGGATGCTATGCTTAAGGACGGCCTGAAGTCGCTGAAGCAGCTTGCTCTGGGTGCCTTTGGTTGCTGCGAAGGCGAGAAGCCCTCGTGCTGCGAAGGTGAGAAAAGTGACTCCTGCTGCGCAAACGCCCCGGCACAGACCGAGTAATCATAATTATTAATTATTAATTTCTAATTACTAATTAAGAATATGGCACTATTCAGTAAACAAAATAAAGAGGTGTTCTGCAATCCGCTGAACCTCGACAACCCGATACTTATTCAGGTGCTGGGTATCTGCTCGGCGCTGGCTGTGACAAGCCAGCTGAAGCCTGCCATCGTGATGGGCTTGGCCGTGACGGTGATTACCGCTTTCTCTAACGTGATTATCTCCATTCTGCGCAACACCATCCCCAACCGCATTCGCATCGTGGTGCAGCTGGTCGTCGTGGCTGCGCTGGTGACTATCGTCTCGCAGATTCTGAAGGCTTTTGCCTATGACGTGAGCGTGCAGCTCTCGGTCTACGTGGGCCTGATCATCACCAACTGCATCCTGATGGGCCGTCTGGAGGCTTTCGCCATGCAGAACAAGCCCTGGCCTTCGTTCCTCGACGGCGTGGGCAACGGTCTTGGCTACGCCCTCATCCTCGTCATCGTGGGTGCTGTGCGCGAACTGCTGGGCCGTGGCTCTCTGTTAGGTTTCCAGATTATCCCTGATGCCTGCTACGACATGGGCTACATCAACAACGGCATGATGACCATGCCCGCCATGGCCCTCATCCTCGTGGGTATCGTCATCTGGGTTCACAGAGCATACTTTTACAAAGAAAAGTAACGGACAGAAATTAGAATAATTATAATAATTTCTGTCAAAAAGAAAGAATTATGGAACACGCAATAAGTTTGTTTTTCCGGTCGATTTTCGTCGACAACATGATATTCGCCTTCTTCCTTGGCATGTGCTCTTACCTGGCTGTGTCGAAGACGGTGAAGACATCTTTGGGACTGGGACTGGCGGTCACCTTCGTGCTCACCGTCACCGTGCCCGTGAACTATCTTTTGCAGACCAAGGTGCTGGGCGACGGCTGCCTCGTTGAGGGCGTCGACCTGAGCTACCTGTCGTTCATCCTCTTCATCGGCGTGATTGCCGGCATGGTGCAGCTGGTGGAGATGACCGTTGAGCGCTATTCACCTTCGCTCTACGCAGCACTGGGTATCTTCCTGCCGCTCATCGCCGTGAACTGCGCCATCATGGGTGCCTCGCTCTTCATGCAGCAGCGCATCCTGCTCGATCCCTCCAACACGCAGGCCATCACCTCGGTGTGGGACGCCATCGTCTATGGTTTCGGTTCGGGCATTGGCTGGACGTTGGCCATCGTCTCGCTTGGTGCCATCCGCGAGAAGATGCAGTACTGCGACGTGCCCCGTCCGCTGCAGGGCCTCGGCATTACGTTTATTGTGGTAGGCCTCATGGCTATGGCTATGATGTGCTTCTCTGGACTGAATATCTAATGGACAGAAATTATTATAATTTCAAGTTTCGCATGTTTATTTACTATTTTACTATGTACTATTTACGATTGATTGACTATTTGGTTATTTGGTTATTTTGCCCACCCAGATGGTGCGCAATCAATCATCAAATCGCTAAATCGTAAATAAATAGTAAATCGTAAATCGTCAAATCGTAAATACATAGAGACTTCAGAAAGTTGAATTATATTTATTCTAATTTCTGTTAAAACGAAAAGAATATGGCACAGTTTATAGCATATAGCATTGGAGTATTCCTCATCGTAATCCTCCTGTTGGTAATCATCCTGCTGGTGGCAAAGAAATACTTGTCGCCCAGCGGAAACGTGAATATTGAGATTAATGGACAGAACACCATCAACGTGCCGCAGGGCAACAGTCTGATGTCTACGCTCAATGAGAATGGTATCTTCCTGCCCTCGGCTTGCGGTGGCAAGGCTTCGTGCGGCCAGTGCAAGGTGCAGGTGCTTGAGGGTGGGGGAGAGATCCTCGACAGCGAAAAGCCTCACTTCTCGCGCAAGGAAATCAAGGCCGGCTGGCGCCTTGGCTGTCAGTGCAAGGTGAAGGGCGACCTGAAGATTCATGTAGACGAGTCGATCCTCGGCGTGAAGGAGTATGAGTGTACCGTCATCTCGAACAAGAACGTGGCTACGTTCATCAAGGAGTTCAAGGTGCAGCTGCCCGCAGGGGCCCACATGGACTTCCTGCCCGGCTCGTACGCTCAGATCAAGATTCCTGCCTTCGACTGCATCGACTACGACAAGGACTTCGACAAGAGTCTGATCGGTGCTGAGTATCTGCCGTCGTGGGAGAAGTTTAACATGTTCCCCCTGAAGTGTAAGAACCCAGAGCCTACGATCCGTGCCTACTCAATGGCCAACTATCCGGCTGAGGGCGACGTGTTTATGCTCACGGTGCGTATCGCTACACCGCCGTTCAAGCCCGATCGTAGTGGCTTCATGGAGGTGAATCCCGGTATTGCTTCTTCTTACATCTTCTCGCTGAAGCCCGGCGACAAGGTCATTATGAGCGGCCCTTACGGTGACTTCCACCCGCACTTCGACTCGAAGAAGGAGATGATCTGGGTGGGCGGTGGTGCCGGTATGGCTCCGCTGCGTGCGCAGATTATGCACATGACCAAGACACTGCACACAACGGACCGCGAGATGCACTACTTCTATGGTGCCCGCGCCCTGAACGAGGTCTTTTACCTTGACGACTTCCTCGGCTTGGAGAAGGAATATCCCAACTTCCACTTCCACCTGGCCCTCGACCGTCCCGATCCCGCTGCCGATGCAGCAGGCGTGAAGTACACCCCGGGCTTTGTCCATCAGGTGATGTTGAACACCTACCTGAAGGACCACGAGGCTCCCGAGGACATCGAGTACTACATGTGCGGCCCCGGCCCCATGTCGAAGGCCGTTGTCTCAATGCTCGACTCGCTTGGCGTCGAGCCCGAAAGCATCATGTATGATAACTTCGGCGGATAAATCGCAAGCCGATAACTATCCATGCAAAAGGAGCATTCTTCTGTCGAGGAATGCTCCTTTTGCGTTTCCAGATAGCAGAACAAAGCTATCCGTATAGTAGAAAAGTGTATATCTTATAATCCCCCAAAAGCAGTATGCTACTTAGCAATGCAGATGGTGACGCGGTTTTTCTTGTTTTCGTCGTAGGGTTGCTCGGTGTCGCCCTTGCTGTCTACTGCAATGCGGCTGCGGCTAATCTGATAGACGTTAGCCAACTGATCGGCCACAGCAGCGGCCCGACGCTCTGAGAGTCCCTTGTTGGTGGTGGCATCGCCCCATTCCTTGTCGGCATAGCCAGTGATGCTGACGTTGGTCTCTGGATGCTGCTGCATGAAGGTAGCAATCTCTGCGACCTTAGACGTCTCGGCATCGCTTACCTTGGCGCTGTTGAATGCGAAGAAAATGTCACGACGCATATAGGTGGCCTGTGCAGCAGGCTGTGGCTGGTCGGTGGATGTGGGTTGCGGTGTGGCTGTTGGCGCAGTGGTGGTAGTAGCTTCAGGACATGGCACCTGTATGTAGCGTTCCACTATGACTGGCTCCTGATGGGGGCGCTTCACATCCTTGCCAAAGCGATAGGTCAGGCGCAGGTCGCCAATGGGGAATACCTTGAGCAGCTTGACCATATCGACGGTGTGCTTCACCGAGCCCATGATGTCGGTAAGGTCTTCGGCCATGTCAATGCCGTCGTGAGTCATAATACGTGGTGTGCCACCCCAGAACAGCACGCCGCAGTCGAAGCCCAGCCGCCAGCGGTCGTCGCCCTTCTGCAGAGGGCCACTATAGCCAAAGCCGAGGTAGGTTTTCAGCCTGTTGGCCTTCACCCATCCGCGCACCATGCTGGTCTCGTCGGGTTCCATCATGTAGGGATCGCCCTTCTTGTGGATGACGTTGCCGTCGGCATCGACGATGTCGCGTGCATAGTTACCCACTCTGATGCCCATACGGCCATTGTCGGCTATACGCTGGAAGGCGTCGTGCACCTGTTTTCCGCGGGTGTCGGGGTCGAGGTAGATGGTGCTGAGCAGGGGGTCGTCGGCCTCGATGTCGAATCCGAACCTCTTCAGCAGAGGTATGTTGATCAGCATGTCGGCCATCGAGTTGTCGAGGAAGTAGTCAGGATTGGACAGTATCTGGCTGTTGCTTATCTGGTCGTAGAGCTTATTGTATATGCCTACGGCCACAAGCGTCGACATCTCCTCTGTGCCGTTGTAGGCGCGGGCAATGTCTTCGTTGCCGTAGTAGATGCCGGCAGAGAGATACCAGTTCTTGTTGCGGAAGGGGAACACGTCGAAGACGAGTCTACCGTTGTAGTAGGTGGGGTAGCGCTCCATGCCCACCGCCTCGTCTACCTTGTAGCCCGTGAACTCCTCGAGATAGCCCGCCAGTCGCTGGAACTTAGACGACTGCTCCTCAGGTGACAGATAGTCGGCACCCACCTGTATATGGTATTCGGTGCTGAGGTCGATGTGGGGCATGATGGCAAAGCCGGCGCGCACCTTCAGGAAACTGCAAAGAGGTGTGCCCACATCAATGCCTATGCCGCTGCTACCGCCCGAAGCTGTGACGTCGAAGAATCCGAAGGGCTTCATGGGCTGATAGCTGGGTGGAGTCAGCAATCCCTGTGCCATCGAGGTGGTGGCAGTGGCTATGCATGTGAGCACAGATATGAGCATTTTGTTCCCTGAATTCATAGCGGAGCTTCTTATTTCGCCTGCAAAACTATAAAAAATAATTGGATTTACCAAATATTCCTCTTGTATTTATTTGGCAAATGAGATTTTTTCCTTACTTTTGTAGGCAGAAAGTGTAAGGAGTTTTTGCTGCTCCATATATAATTAAGGTTATGAAGAACAATTTATTTGTGTTGATACTGAGTTTGCTGGCCTTGCCGCTGACGGTGCTGGGACAGCCGTTCTGCACTGTCCGCACGTTCAATGTGCGCGACGGTCTTGCAGCCAATTTCATATCGGGCTTCGGACAGACTGGCGATGGCCGTATGTGGGTGACCACATGGAATGGCCTGTCGTGCTACGATGGTTATCAGTTTACCACCTTCCGCAGCCTGCCCGGTGCCGACGAAGTGTTGACAACCAATCGTATCATCCGCATGGAGACCACATCGCGCGATGACATTTGGTGCATCACTTACGACCGCTACCTCTATCTGTATGACACGCACCAGTGCCGCTTCGTCAATGTGACCGACCTCATAGAGCAGAAGTACGGCCTGCGCCTGCAGCCACGCAACATCTACAGCATGCCGTCGGGCCACACCTGGATAACCTGCGAGCAGGGACAGAAGGCAGCACTGCGTGTAGACGACTCGCAGACACTGACCACCGATGCGCTGGAGCTGTTCTGGTTCGATCGTCATGGACTCGACGCCAACTATGTGAAGAAGGTTGTGGAGGATGCCGACGGTCGCGACTGGATGTTCACCGATGCGGGCATCATCCTGCTGGATGGCGACTTCGCTTCGAACACCTGCTTTGAATACTTGCGGCAGATGGGACAGCGCGTGTTCCTGGCTTCGGCCGACGGTCACATTGTGAGCTGGCAGTCCAACGGAAAGGAACAGCCCGTAGCACTGCCCGATGGCGTGAGTGCCATCAGCGGCATGGAGCAACAGGGCGACAACGTGCTGGTGTTGGGTACCAACGCCGGTCTGGTGTTCTATGACGTGGCTCATAATCGTGCCCGCCTACAGTCGGTGCAGTCGCCTTCGCAGCCTTCCGCCGATGTGGTCAACCTGCACGTCGATGACAAAGGCCGTGTGTGGGCCTTCACTGGTGGCGACGGCATCGTGATGTGCGACAGCCTGGGGTGCCACTGGCTGCAGGCACAGCCTGCCAAGGAGCAGATGCGCACCACGAGCAGTGGCTACTTCTGGATGGAAGACGCCTACCACACTGTGTGGACCATACCGCAGGGTGGCACCTTCTGCTACTATGACGAGATGCAGCGCAGCCTGGTGCCCTACCAGCTGCAGTCCGTGGGTTATGAGTATGCCAACCTGTCGTACATAGACAAGTACACCCTCGACAACCAGCGCAACCTGTGGTTCAGCTCGGCCCACGACCTGTCGCTGGTCAATTTCCGTTTCCACAACCTGAAGTTCGTGCCCGTCAGACCTAACGAGGAGACCCGTGCCATTGCCTACGACCATGATGGCCGCCTGTGGGTGGGCTGTGCCAACGGCTGTGTGGCCGTCTATGCGGCCGACGGCTCGCTGCAGGGCTATATCGACGGTGACGGACGCTTGCAGCAGAGCGATGGTGTGCGCTTCTCCGACCGTATCTACGCCATTACCGAGGACAGTCGCCACCGCATGTGGATAGGCACCAAGGGACAGGGACTGTTCCGCATTGATGCACCCGGCAGTGTGAGCCACTATATGCCCAACGACAGCGACAGCTACTCGCTGAGCCACATGGACGTCTACACCATCGACCAGGATGAGCGCGGCCATATCTGGGTGGGCACCTACGAGGCCGGCCTGAACCTGGTGGACGAGCGACAGGACGGCACGGTGCGCTTCTACAACTATCGCAACATGTTCTCTACGTATAAGAGTCAGCAGTACAACAAGATACGCCGCATCACCCACGACGGGCGCGGCACGGTGTTGCTCTCTACTACGGGCGGTCTGGTGACTTTCTCCAACCGCTTTAAGAATCCGTCGGAGATAACCTTCTATGACAATACCCACGTGGTGGGCGACACTACCACGCTGCACACCGTCGACGTGCTTCAGACCTGCGTCACCCGTGAAGGGCGCACGTTTGTGGCCACGATGGGCGGAGGCCTGCAAGAGGTGGTGGGCAGCAACCTGTTGCAGTCTAAGCTGACGTACAGGCGCATGCCGCAGTTTGCCCCCAGCGAGGGCAATGTGCTGTCGATGGTCGAGGACAACAGCGGCCATCTGTGGGTGGTGCGCGAGACCACCATCGACCGCTACGACCCCAGCACGGGCGAGTTTATGCAGTTTGGCCCCAATGCGTTGGGCGACCGCATGGAGTTCTCCGAGGCACTGCCTGCCGTCGACCGCCAGCGCGGCAGCATCAGCATTGGCTCGCTGGGAGGCTATGTGTCGTTCCAGCCGCAGGTCATCAGCAAGAACGACTATGTGCCGCGTGTGGTCTTCACCAGCGTGTCCTTCCAGGGCGACACCGACGAGCAGCCGCTGCTGAACATGCAGGAGCTGCGCGTGCCCAGCGACCGCCGCAACTTCACCATACGCTTTGCTGCCGTCGACTTCACCAACAACTATCTGGTGCGCTATGCCTATAAGCTGGAGGGCGTCGACAACGACTGGACCTATGTTGGCATGTCGCACCAGGCGTCGTTCAACCATATTCCTGCCGGTCGCCACCGTCTGCTGGTGCGCAGCACGAATGTCGAAGGCGTGTGGGTGGACAACGAGACGGTGCTCGTCATCGATGCGCAGCCCACGTTCTGGGAGAGCATCTGGGGCCAGTTGCTCAAGTTGCTCATCGTTGCTGCCATCGTGGCGCTGTTCATACATATCTATCGTCTGCGCCAGCGGGCACGAATGGAGCGCGAGATGGGGCAGATGAAGTCGCAGTTCTATAGCGACGTGAGCCACAAGCTGCGCACGCCGCTGACGCTCATCGGCGGCCCTGTGGGCGAGGTGCTGCGTGGCGGCCAGCTGAGTGGTCAGGACCGCGAGCACTTGGAGATGGTGCACCGCAACGCCGAGAACATGTTGGGGCTGGTCGACGATATGCTGCGCTACAGCCAGGAGCACGGCGTGTATATCAGCGATGTGAATGCTGCCAGTGCCAGCGACGACAACACACCCGAGGCAGACCGCACACAGGACAACGCCGACAGCCGCGAAGCCGACGGCTCAGCCACTGAGCGTGCCCGTCTGCTCATCGTCGAGGACAATGCCGACCTGCGCGCCTTCCTGTGCAGCATCCTCTCTACCGACTATCAGGTGCTGCAAGCCGAGAACGGGCGCATAGGCCTTGAGATGGCTGAGCGCGACATGCCCGACTTCATCATCACCGACGTGATGATGCCCGAGATGGATGGCCTGACCATGGTGCACCGCATCAAGCAGAACAAGGACACCTGCCACATTCCCATTGTGGTGCTGTCGGCCAAGGCGTCGCTCGACGACCGTTTGCAGGGACTGCGCGAGGGCATTGACGACTATATCACCAAGCCGTTCAGCGCCACCTATCTGAAACAGCGCGTTGAGAACATCATCGGCCAGCGCCGTATGTTGCAGCAGTCGTGGCTGGAGAACCTTGCCGGGCAGGCTACGCCACAGACAGCCGAGTCGCCGTCGGCACAGCCTGCAGAGACAGCGCGACACTACAGCCTGTCAGCTCCGCAGATAGTGGACACCGACCAGCAGATGATGGAGCAGCTGATGGGCTATCTTGAGCAGCACATCGGCGATGCCAACCTGAAGATAGAAGACCTGGCCACCGCCGTGAACATGGGGCGCTCGGTGTTCTATGGCAAGATAAAGAGTATTGTAGGCATGACGCCTGTAGACTTCCTGCGCCACATCCGCATACAGCGGGCCGAGCAGTACGTGCTACAGAGCAGCTATCCGTTCTCCCAGATAGCCTATATGGTGGGATTCAGCGACCCCAAGTACTTCAGCAAATGCTTCAAGAAGGAAACGGGCATGACACCGTCAGAATATCGTGAGCGAGCCGGTGCCGATGACGCTCAACAGTAGCATGCCGTTTCTTCATGCTACCATTGCCTGCTAAGCCATGAGGCGCCGCATGTACTGGCGCATCTCGTGGCGGGCTTTCAGCAGGCGGTTCTCTATGGTCTTGTAGTTTGTGGCCAGTTCGCGGCTTATCTCCGAGACGGGCTTGTCGTCGCAGATGTTCATGCGCAAGACCTTGGCCAGGTCGGGCTTCATGTGAGCCATCTTGCGCTCGAGCAGACTGTCGAGCTGACGGGCCGAGCAGCAGGCCAGCACATCGTCGGCGATGGGCTGGCCTGTTGCTGTGGCCAACGACTGTCGATGGTAGGCAAGCTGATGCTGTCTATGGCGCCAGATGTCGCTCAGCCTGTTGCGCAGTGTGGTGTAGACCAGTGCGTGCAGTGTGTTTGCCATGATGGGGCTGTGGCTGACCAGCAGACGCAGAAACGTGTCGTGTATGGCGTCTTCGGCAGTCATCACGTCGCCGTGCAGCATTCTCGTGGCATAGTCTGTCAGCTCCTTGTGGTGCTCGTCGTAGTAGGCAGCAATGAGTGTGCTATTGCGTTGTTCCATCGTTCAGTATTATAGTGTTACTACAATCTTCTGCAGGTCCTTGTCGTCGCTCGATGTGCCTACGAGCAGCTCGTACTGTCCGGGCAGCACACGCATGGTGTTGGTCTGGGCGTCCCACACCTCGAAGTTCTCGTGGGGCAGTGCTATGTCTACCGTCTCCTTCTGTCCCGGCCTGAGTGTCACGCGGCTGTAGCCACGCAGCGTCTTCAGCGGGCCGTTGGCATCGGCAGGACGTCGCAGATACAGCTGTACGACCTCCGTGCCCTCGCGCTCTCCCGTGTTCTTCACCGTCAGGCTCACCTTGGCAGGCTCGTTGCCGCTTGCCTTGGTGTAGCGGGGCTTGCCCAGTGCAAAGGTGGTGTAGCTCAGTCCGTAGCCGAAGGGGTAGAGGGGCTGGCCCTTGAAGTAGCGGTAGGTGCGGCCCTCCATGCGATAGTCCTCGAAGTCGGGCAGCTGCGAGTCGTCCTTATAGAAGGTGACTGCCAGCTTGCCGCCAGGGTTGTAGTCGCCGAAGAGCACGTCGGCCAGGGCATGGCCACCCTGTTCGCCGGCATACCACGCCTCAACGATGGCATCGCAGATCTCGGCCTCAGGTGTCAGGGCCACGGCGCTGCCGCTGCAGTTCACCAGCACAATTTTCTTGCCAGCCTCGTGCAGGGCACGCAGCAGCTGGCGCTGAGCCTCGGGCAACTCGATGGAGGTGCGGTCGCCGCCGTCGAATCCTGGTGCGTCGACCTTGGCCTGTTCGCGTTCCAGATTGGGCGATATGCCACCCACGAAGATGATGACCTCAGCATCCTTGGCGCGTTCCACCACCTCGCCGGTGGACACCTTGCGGTCGCGGGCTATGTCGAGGTTCAGCGTGGCGTCGTCCTCCAGCTGCATGTAGTTCAGCTCAATATCGTACTTCTTGCCTTGCTCTACGGGCAGCTTCAGCGTGCGTGCCACGGCCCAGTCCTTCTTCCAGCGCTGGTGCAGGGTGTCGCCGTTTACGATGATGCGCATGCCGTCGTCGTTGGTGAAGTTGATGTTGAGCGTCTCGGTGCGCTCGGCCGTGAACGAACCTCGCATGCGGGTGGTGAAGTTGGTCAGCTCTACGCCAGGGGCAAACACCGTTGCACCGCCGTTGTCCAGCTGCAAGGCGCTGGTATAGTGGGCCTCGGCCACGGGCGTGCCCTGCATGTCGGTGTTGTTCCAGTACTGTGCGTAGAAGCCGGGCTTGCCGTCGCTGCCCGTTATGCGGTCGAAGAGACTCTGGCTCTCGGTGAGGGCGGTAATCTCGCAGCCCTTCACGTAGGGCACCTCATAGCCCAGCTTGGCCCGTATGCCCTCGAGCGGTGTGACGGTGTGGCTCGGCTGTCCGAAGTATATGCCCCAGAGCATGGTGCTGTCGGCAGCGTTGGGGCCCATAACCATTAGTTTTGAGGGCTTGGTGACCTTGGTCTTTGTGGCACCAGAGATAGCGTCAATCTGCCCTGAACTCTCTACACTTAACGGCAAAATGCCGTTGTTCTTCAGCAGTACCATCTGCTCGCGGCCCATCTGTAGAGCCAGTTGCTTGTGCTCTTTCGAGGCCACACAACTCAGCGGAATGCGTGTCCAGGGCACCAGCGAGTCGGGGTCGAACTCGCCCAGCTCGAAGCGTCCTTTCAGCAGGCGGCGCACGCTCACGTCGATGTCGCTCTCCTTGATGTCGCCGCGGCGCACGGCGTCGGGCAGCTGCTTGTAGTTCTGTCCGCACTCTACGTCGGTGCCGCTGAGCACAGCCTTGGCCGAGGCCGCCTGTGCATCGGCCGACACGCCGTGGCGCCCCTTGCCCCAGAAGTCGGTTATGGCGCCGCAGTCGCTCACCACCAGTCCCTTGAATCCCCACTCGTCGCGCAGAATCTGGTGCAGCAGACGGTCGCTGCCGCAGCAGGGCTGGCCCTCGAAGCGCTGGTAGGCACACATCACCTGCTGCACGTCGCCCTGCTGCACCAGCGTCTTGAAGGCGGGCAGATAGGTCTCCCACAGGTCGCGGGCTGGCAGGTCTTCTATATTAAAGTGGTGGCGTGTCTTCTCCGGGCCGCTGTGCACGGCATAGTGCTTGGCGCAGGCGTGCAGTTTGTAGTAGGCAGACTCGTTCTTGCCTTGCAGTCCCCACACCACGCGCAGTCCCATGCGACCGTTCTGGTAGGGGTCTTCGCCGTAGGTCTCCTGGCCGCGGCCCCATCGCGGGTCGCGGAACACATTGATGTTGGGCGTCCAGAACGACAGGCCCTGATACTTGCCCACGGGTTTGCCCTCACGGCGCAGCTGTGTGTTCTTGGCGCGAGCCTCGTCGCTCACGGCGGTATAGATGCGCTCCAGCAGGTCGTCGTCGAACGAGCAGGCCATGCCTATGCACGAGGGGAACACCGTGCTAACGCCGTTGCGTCCCACGCCGTGCAGCGCCTCGCTCCACCAGTCGGTCTGTGGAATGCCCAGACGGGTTATGGCACGCGAGCCGTTCATCATCAGCTGTGCCTTCTCCTCCAGCGTCAGCCGGCTCAGCAAATCCTCCACGCGCTGCTCTACGGGCAGCTGTGGATTCTGGTACGGCAGTTGTTGACTGCTGGCAGCCAGCGTGGCCGACAGTGTGAGTGCGAGTAGTAGTGATTTCTTGTTCATGTAGTTGTTTTTTATAGTTTCTGGCAGTGGTTGCCAGCCAGTGTTAGATTGTTTGCGTTGCAAAGATACAAAATATAATTGATAAATCAGGTGAACTATTTAACAAAATGGGTGGAAAAGCTGCATTTTCCACCCATTTTGCCTTAATTGTACCACCCTTTTTGCCGCTCTGCTCACCTCCCTTTTGCTCGGCCCCATGGCGACGCTTGCTGCCAGTGGGACGCAAGAAGGGGGTGGGTCGGTGTGTGGTCTCTCCTCAAAAGAAAGTTTGCAAAATATGTTGCAATCTTGCCATTCGTGTTATAAGCTATTGACATTCAGTGGATTCAACCTGTGGCAACATGCCATTTCGGTTGCAACAACTTGCCATTTTTCTCGAAAAAACGTCTTTTTCGGGCTTTTTCATGTTAAAAATGGGCTTTTTCAAGGGCTGTGCGGTTGATAAGCCCGACGGGCTGGTAAGACTGCAGGTAGGGGTGAAACCGCTGTGTAAGGATGAGTAGGCAAAAAGCCCGGGAAACGGCGGAGCGTTTTACAAAAAATTACAGATGCTTTGTAATGGTCTTACAAACGGTTTGTAATGGTCTTACAAAC
>ERZ842401.2102-NODE-2102-length-27161-cov-8.456947_pt1 | contig 27161 bp, 13 predicted proteins | sample MGYA00521270_ERZ842401 | MGnify/ENA primary metagenome ERZ842401 (study PRJEB31892, sample SAMEA3878208) | bioreactor metagenome | biome: Moose rumen | place: Sweden | collected 2011-10 | study: EMG produced TPA metagenomics assembly of the PRJEB12797 data set... | reverse complement strand
CCCATGACGCAAGCGGGCTTGCAATATCGCTTCAAACTGATTCACCAACTTGCCGAACGGCTCGGCGAAAAATGACGTGGCGCAACGTCGGCTTGGCAAATCCTGCCGCTACCGTCACGGAGCTTGCAGAGAAAATTCCCATGACACAAGCGGGCTTGCAATACCGTTTCAAACTGATTCACCAACTGGCTGAAAAGCTTGGTACAAAATAAATTGGAGGGATTTATGACATGAGTGGCTTTAGTGCCGCCTTCACGACAGATTTTCTGATTTCGTTCGCAGTGGTCGCCGTGATTCTGATAATGCTCGGTCTGATTTTCAATCTGTATTCGGAGCTGTCGAACATAAAGACGCGTTATAAGCGTATGATGTCGGGCGCGGAGGGTTCCAGTATCGAACAAATGCTTGCCACGCACACCAGAGACGTCAACGAGGCTGTCAACGAATACCGCAAGCTTGAAAATCGCCTCAACACCTTGGAGGAATTGGTGCGGAGTTCATTGGCTCGCGTGGCGGTCATTCACTTTGACGCCTTCGAGAAGACCGGGCAGGGCTTAAGTTGGTGCGTCGCCATTTTGGACAGGAATAACAACGGCGTTATTTTCTCATCGATATGCGGGCAGGAAACCGAGCGCAGTTACGTCAAGCCGATTGAAGACGGGCGCGTTTCCGAAAAATATAAACTTACTCGCGAGGAAGAGCAGGCACTCAAAAAAGCCATGATTCTCTGAGGTCGCCGAGGAGGTGTCACATTGGATAAAGATTCGACGCCCGCCAAGGTTGAGAGCTACCTTATCAGCATACGCGGCGGGAATAAGGAAAGGATGATTCGGCTGTCGTCGGGCATGTTCCGTTTTGCCGTGGCGAGCGTGATAATCGGCGCGGTGCTTTTGATTGGCACGGCGGCTTATTCATTTTACGGCACGCTGCGAATGCAACGGGACGCCGCAACGATACGGGAAATTGAACAGGCGGCAGAGCTTCGGCAAGAGCAACTTTTAACGCTGTCGAAAAAGGCAGCGACGCTCAGCGAAACGATCCAGAATTTGGCGCAACAGGAACAGGAGTTGCGAATCCAAGCGGGGCTTAATCCGCCCGTGGACGAGACGCCGCCCGCGTCACCCGACGCCGAGGCTCAACCCGACGCGGAAACGCCGTCCGACGTTGAGGACACGGAGGAGGCTCCGCCCGACGAGGAGGCGGAGGAGGAAATTCAACCCGTCGACACGATTCAATACGCCAACGACGAGCCACCTACCGATGACGTTCCGCCGTTCCCGTTCCCCAAACCTCACGACGGGCAGGGCGGTCCGCTTGAGGATTTGGATATAGCGGCGGTGTCCGAGGCGTTGGACATGTTGGAGGCTAAAGTCAGCACGCGCAGAGAAAGCCTCGACGACTTCCAACTTGCACTCAAACAACAGCGCGAACAGTTGGCAATCGGGGCGGCTGTGGCGAGCGGCTATTCGCCGAACTTTGCGGCTTATTCTTTGCCGACGCCGAGCGGTACCGTTCAATTCGACTTCGCTAACGGCTTGCCGATAATTCCTGCGGCGGGCGCGATACCGGCTCCGGGTTCCTTCCCGTTCGATCCGAGTTTGGTCGGCGGCAGTGGCGCGGCGGATTCTCATATCCCGTCGATTTGGCCTACCACGGGCGTTGTGTCGTCGCCTTACGGTTTGCGTTGGGGCGGCACCGACTTTCACCCCGGCATGGACATTGCCAACGATATGGGCACGCCGATTGTCGCCACGGCGGACGGCGTCGTCGAATACGCGGGCTGGAATTCGGGCGGCTACGGCAACATGGTCGACATAAATCACGGCAACGGCATCATGACGCGCTACGGGCACGCCTCGCAGGTTGTCGTTCGCACGGGCGAACACGTCAAGCGCGGTCAGCTTATCGCCTACATGGGTTCAACCGGCTTCAGCACCGGTCCGCATGTCCACTACGAGGTTCACGTCAACGGCAACCGCGTCAATCCTATCAGCTATTTGTAAGGAGGCTTCGTCTTGAAAAATTTCGTCAAGCTTATCAAGCAGGTGCATGCGGAGAGATTTTCCGTCGTCGCCAACAGGATTGTCACTCGGAAAATCCCCGTGGCATTCCTGTCCGTCGCGCCAATCGCTCAAGCCGTCGAGATTACCAAAAATATCCGCGCTCAAGGTCTCAACGTCATGTAGCTCATCACCGTTGATAATCCCCCCCGTCAACCTGCTGACTTCGACATTGTTAACCTGAAAGACGCCGCGCAGATTTATCCGCAACCCGAATACGTTTGGGTAGCGGAAAGCATGGGCGCGAATTTGGCTCGAACGGTCATGGGCGGTTGCAAGATTATATTCCCTGCTTCAATCCGAGGAAAGAACACGGAGCAAGTCTATGAAATATTCATGACGCACCTGCCCGAACTGCAAGAGGTTTACGAGTCGCTCCTTGACGAGGAGTCCAAGCGGACTTTTCGCGGCTACTGGTTCGGATGCATTGCGAACAGAATCGACAGCGTTATCTATGCCAATACTCCGCACTATTTTTTGAGCGGTTTCGCTCCCAAAGCAGGCGACATTTTCATTGACGGCGGCTGTTATAACGGTTGGACTGCCGCTCAGTTTGCCAAATTGGGTTGCAAGGTTTACAGCTTCGAGATGAACAAGACGAATTTTGATTTGGCGGGCAAACTTGCCGCCGAAAATGATTTCGTCCTTGAAAATCTAGGTCTCGGCTCCCATAAACGCGAATCGCATTACATAGACTCCAAAGGAGCCAGTCGTCTGGTTAAAAACGGAACGTTGACAACGACAATCACGACGCTTGACGATTACGTTCGCGAAAACAATCTGCCACGTGTCGACTACATAAAGTTGGACGTGGAAGGCTCTGAGCTTGACGTTCTCAAAGGCGTAGCTATCAGCATTTCTTGTTGGAAACCGCGCCTCGCGATAAGTGCCTATCACAAACTCGACGACCTTTGGACGCTTATGAACTTTATCAAGTCGATTCGCCCCGATTACGAGTTTGCATTGCGTCAATACGCCAACGATTATGCCTCTGCTCCGCAGGTTTTCGACAAAAACGACATCGCTTTGTTTGAAACCTTTGACGCGGATATACGCATTGCATGTTACGAGGAGTGCGTGTTGTTCGCCCGATAAAAAATATTGTTGACAACTTGAACGCCTTGACTTATGGTTGAGGCGAATTTTTTTGCAGAGGAGATAACGTCATGAGAAAAATTTTGGCAATAGACGTGGGCGGGACGTTCACGAAGTACGCGATTATGACGGGGACGCGCAAATTTAAAATCGCCGCCAAAGACAAATTCCCTACGGTCAAGACGAATCACGAAGAATTTTTGGCGAGCCTTGCCGACGTATTCAACGCCAACAGCGACGCGGAAGGTATCGCGCTGTCCATGCCGGGGCTTATCGACACCGACAAGGGCGTTTGCATTTCCAGCGGCGCGTTGAAGTTCAGCAACGGGCATTGCATAACCGAGGAGCTTCAAGCCAAATGCGGCGTGCGCGTCACGGTGGAAAACGACGCCAACTGCGCGGTTCTTGCCGAGGTTAAGTCGGGCAGTCTCGTCGACGTGAAGGACGCCTTTGTACTGGTTTTCGGCACGGCGGTCGGCGGCGCGTTCATTCACAACAGAAAGCTTTATCGCGGGGCGCACTTCAGCGCGGGCGAGGTTTCCTTCCAGATAAAAAGTATCGACGGCGTTGCCGACGAGGATAATTTTTTGGGCTACAAATTGGGAACTCTCGGCTTCCGTAAAATGTGCGCGGAGGTTTTGAATATGCCCGTCGAGGAAGTTACCGGCGAAATGATTTTCGATTTGATTGCGGATAACGACGGCGACATTTTGGACGCGCTCCATAAATATGCGCATGGCGTGGCGGTTATGATTTTCAACTTGCAAGTGCTGTTCGATCCCGAACGATTTGCGTTGGGCGGCGGTATCAGCGAACGCCAAAGCTTTATCGACGCCGTTAAGGATAAGCTTGACGAATTGTACAGAGAGGCTCCGCTTTACTTGCCGCGCCCGCAGATCGTCGCCTGCAAGTATCACAACGACGCCAATCTCCTCGGTGCGCTTTACCATTACTTGAAAAGTTGAGGTGAATCGTTTGATTAAACTCCTCGGCATTGAAAAAATTTACGACAGCGCGGCGGGCAAAGTTCACGCGCTCAAGGGCATTGACCTGGAAATAGCTCGCGGCGAAATTTACGGGATAATCGGCTTGAGCGGCGCGGGCAAGTCCACGCTCGTGCGCTGTATCAATGTGCTTGAACGCCCCACTGCCGGCAAAGTCTTCGTTGACGGGCAGGATATGACCGCCCTGACCGACAGCCAACTCCGCGAGGCGCGTAAGTCTATCGGCATGATTTTCCAGCACTTCAACCTCCTAAGCTCCGCCACCGTCTACGACAATGTTGCCTTTCCGCTCAAGCTTTCCGGCACAAGCTCCGCCGAGATTGATAAAAAAGTCCGCCCGCTCCTTGAACTTGTCGGGCTTAAGGATAAGGCTAATCAATATCCCTCGCAACTTAGCGGCGGGCAGAAACAACGCGTCGGCATAGCTCGCGCCCTCGCCAGCGACCCCAAAGTTTTGCTCTGCGACGAGGCAACTTCCGCCCTTGACCCGCAAACGACCAAATCTATCCTCGACCTGATTAAAGTCATCAATAAAAATCTCGCGCTGACCGTCGTCGTCATTACGCACGAGATGCACGTCATCAAGGAGATTTGCGATAAGGTTGCGGTTATCAGTGACGGTGTAATTGCCGAGCGCGGCTCCGTCCTTGACGTGTTCACCAATCCGCGCCACGAAATCACCAAGGAATTTATCAGCGTGTTGTTGTCGAACGAATTGCCCGCCGCCTTTCGCGGCAACGAAATTTCTCAAGACAGGACGCCCGGCAGTTTGCTCCTGCTCCGCTTGATTTTCTTGGGCGAGACCGCCGATAATCCCGTGCTTGCGCAGATGATTCGCGCTTGCGAGGGCGTGGAATGCACAATGCTTTTCGGCAACCTGGATGAGATTCACGGCGTACCGTTCGGACGCTTCATTATCGGCTTGAGCGGCTCCGACGCGGCGATTAACAATGCGCTGAATTTTTTGGGCGGTGAAGATGTGCGCGTGGAGGTGATTGGCTATGTTCGCAGAAATTCTGCCGTTGCTTAGTAAAGCCCTGGGCGAAACGGTCTACATGGTGGTCGTAAGCATGGCGATAGCCTCGGCAATCGGCGTACCGCTGGGCGTTTTACTCCACACCACGGCTAAGGGGCAAATCTTGGAGAACGTCGTACTGAATCAGACGGTCGGCTCGGTCGTCAACGCGGTGCGTTCAATCCCGTTTATAATTCTTATGGTTGCAATCATACCGCTGACGCGCCTTTTGGTCGGCTCGGCGATAGGAACGACGGCGGCAATCGTGCCGTTGGTTATCGCGTCGATACCGTTTATCGGGCGGCAAGTGGAGACTTCGCTAAAGGAAGTACCGGCGGGACTTGTGGAAGCCGCGCAGGCTATGGGCGCGACGCCCTTCCAGATAATCAGCCGCGTGTTGTTGCCGGAGGCAATGCCGGGTATCGTGGCGCAGTTGACGACGGTAATAATCGCGTTGGTCGGCGAATCGGCTATGGCGGGAGCTATAGGCGGCGGCGGTCTCGGCGATTTGGCTATTCGTTACGGCTATCAACGTTTCCGCCCCGAAGTCATGTTGGCGACGGTTATCGTGCTTATCGTCTTGGTTCAAGCGGTGCAATTCGCGGGCAACACCCTCGCCAAACGTCTCGACAAACGCTAAACAAAAGCGGCAACTTCCTCGGAGGACGCCGCTTTTTCAATTAGGAATGAGGAATGGGGAATTAAAAATTATTTCACATTCCTACTCTCTAATTCCTAATTCCTAATTCCTAATTCCTAAACAAAAAGACAGCCCCGATTTCTCGGAGCTGCCTGATTTTTTATTCCGCGCAGATTGCTCTGCTTAGAATTTATCTCTTGGAGTATTTGTTGCCGTCGCTGGTGAAGGTGGAGCCGTCGGAAAAGTTGATGTCGGAACCAGCCTTGCCGTCGACAGTCAACGTATTGCCGCCGCCGAAGTCGAAGACAACATTGGAGCCGCTGACTGCAGGCGCATTGTTGACCAGGTCAGTCAAGCTGTAGCCCGCAAGCGCAATTTCGTCTTCCGCGCCGTAGTTGTAGATGGTATCGTTGCCGCCGTCGAACACGAAGGTATCCTTAACGTCGTCGGTACCCCACAGCGCATTGTCGTTGCCCGCGAAGATGTCCGCGCTCGCCGAATAGGTTTGCGTCTCGCCGTCTGCGCCCACGCGGTAGGTTATCGTCTGGCTCTTGCCGTCCTTGACTTGGAGCGTACCTTCCGCCGTCACGAAGTTTACGGTGGTGCCGCTTGTACCAATCGTGGGTGTGCTCGTCAACTCGATAATGTCGTTGTCGCTCGCGCTGTAGTCGGTGATAAGGTCGGTGCCTGCGCTCTGGATAAAGAGGTCTGCGCCGGTGCCGCCCTTGAAGGCATCATCTCCGTTGCCGCCGACGAAGGTATCATTACCCGCGCCGCCGATAACGTTGTTTGCACCTTCGGACAAGCCGATAATCGAAACGCCGTTGGTGTTGTTCTTCGCGCTGAAGGTGAGCTTGCCGCTCTTGCCTTGAGCCCGGCTCGCGTCAACCGCCGCAATGCTGTCATTGAAGACGAAGCCGCCTGAGGTGTTGCCCGAAGTCAAGGTTACGCTCTTAGCCGCCGCGTCGTTGATGTCAATAATTTGCGTCTTGCCGACGGTGAAGGTGCCTTCGTTGGTTGTTACGGTTACGGTCTTGCTTGCCGCGCCGCTGACCGTGAAGGTTTCAGAGCCGTTTGTGATAACGAGGTCGGAACCGCTTACCGTTGCGTCGGTCGGAGCATTATTGAGGTAGTAGGCAGTCGTTTCTTCGCCGTCCTCGCCAATCTTGGTCGTGATTGCGCCGTCCGTCTTGACGACAACTGTGCCCTCCGCCGTGGTGAGGGAAACAACGCCCGTGCTTGCAACATCTACGTTGGAAATTTCGCTTGCAAGCTGGATAACGTCTTCGCCCGCCGTGTAGTCGGTGACGGTATCGGTGCCTTCGCTCTGGATAAAGAGGTCTGCGCCGTCGCCGCCCTTGAACGCGTCATTGCCGCTGCCGCCTACGAAGGTATCATTACCCGCGCCGCCCACAACGTTGTTTGCGCCTTCGGACAAGCCGATAATCGAAACGCCGTTGGTGTTGTTCTTCGCGCTGAAGGTGAGCTTGCCGCTCTTGCCTTGAGCCCGGCTCGCGTCAACCGCCGCAATGCTGTCATTGAAGACGAAGCCGCCTGAGGTGTTGCCCGAAGTCAAGGTTACGCTCTTAGCCGCCGCGTCGTTGATGTCAATAATTTGCGTCTTGCCGACGGTGAAGGTGCCTTCGTTGGTTGTTACGGTTACGGTCTTGCTTGCCGCGCCGCTGACCGTGAAGGTTTCAGAGCCGTTTGTGATAACGAGGTCGGAACCGCTTACCGTTGCGTCGGTCGGAGCATTATTGAGGTAGTAGGCAGTCGTTTCTTCGCCGTCCTCGCCAATCTTGGTCGTGATTGCGCCGTCCGTCTTGACGACAACTGTGCCCTCCGCCGTGGTGAGGGAAACAACGCCCGTGCTTGCAACATCTACGTTGGAAATTTCGCTTGCAAGCTGGATAACGTCTTCGCCCGCCGTGTAGTCGGTGACGGTATCGGTGCCTTCGCTCTGGATAAAGAGGTCTGCGCCGTCGCCGCCCTTGAACGCGTCATTGCCGCTGCCGCCTACGAAGGTATCATTACCCGCGCCGCCCACAACGTTGTTTGCGCCTTCGGACAAGCCGATAATCGAAACGCCGTTGGTGTTGTTCTTCGCACTGAAGGTAAGCTTGCCGCTCTTGCCCTGAGCCCGGCTCGCGTCTACTGCCGCAATGCTGTCATTGAAGACGAAGCCGCCTGAGGTGTTGCCAGAGGTCAAGGTTACGCTCTTAGCCGCCGCGTCGGTCACGTTGATAACCTGCGTCTTGCCGGCGGTGAAGTTGCCTTCGTTGGTGTAGACGTTGACGGTCTTGCTTGCCGCGCCCGTGACAGTGAATTTGTTTTCGCCGCTCGCAACAACGAGGTCGGAGCCGCTGACTTCCGCGTCGGTCGGAGCGTTCTGCAAGTACAACCCTGTCGTCTCGGTGCCGCTTGCGCCAATCTTGGTCGTGATTGCGCCTTCGCCGTTCTTGACAACCATTGTGCCTTCCGCCGTGGTAATGGAGACTACACCCGTGCTCGCGACAACAGCTTCCGTAACCGCGCTTGCAAGTTGAATGACATCCTCGCCCTCGGTGTAGTCGATAACGGTATCGGTGCCTGCCGTCTGTACGAAGACATCCGCGCCGCCGTTGCCCTTGAGCATATCGTTCGCACTGCCGCCGATGATGGTATCTGCGCCGGAGCCGCCCACGATATTGTTGACGATTGCCGATGCGCCCGTGATTGCCACGCCTTGAGTATTCTTCGTCGCGCTGAGAGTGAGCTTGCCGTTCTTGCCCGTCGCCTTGGTCGCGTCGAATTCAACGAACTCGGCAGTGACTGCGTAAATCGAGGCGGTGGAGCCTGCCGTCAAGGTTGCCTTTTGAGCCGCCGCGTCGGTGTTGTCGGTGATCCTGGAGTAGTTGACTTTGTAGGTGTTTTCGCCGCTGAGGACGGTTACATTCTTGCCCGCCAAATTGTCGAGGGTGATGCTGTCGTCGCCCGCCGCGATTATCAAGTTGCCGTTGGAAGCCGCCGCGTCGACAGGAGCATCGGCGATAAGGCTTTGCGTTGCGGCGTTGAAGCCCGCGATTTCCTCGAAGCCTTCAAACGTCATTGCCTTGCCTTCCAATCCCGTTACGTCGACTTTAACGGCGTCCTTGGTGGTTGCAAGCGCGGTATCGGTGTAGGAGCCGACGACCTCGCTGCCGTCCTTGATGTCGGTGCCGTCAAGTGTCAACTCGGTGCCTTCCGCGAAGCCGCTGACGAATTCAAACAGCGTGGAGCCGCCGCCCGCCGCAACGTAGCTGATTGCGCTTGCGCTGTCGAGCTTGTAGCCCTCGGTGGAGCCTGCAGTCTTGTAAGCCGTGCCTTGGAAGCCGTCGGGAGCCGTCGTCGCTTTGGACAAGGTGCCGAGGCTCAAGCTGTAGTTGGGCGTCAAGACGCTGACCGTGCCGGTGCCGACTTCAGCCGCCGTGAACGTGATAACGTTGTCGTCGCTGACGGTGATGTTGGAAGCCTGCGCCGCCGTGCTCAAGCCGCTGAACTCAATCGAGATGCCGCTGTCGCCCGCGTTGTAGACGTATTCGGAGCCTGCGGTTACTTCGGTCGTGTAAGCGGAAATTGCGCCTGCGGTGTAGATTTGCCCGTCGAGAGCCGCTTCCGCCGCCGTCGAGGTGCCGCCTACGTTGAACTCATTGCCGAGGCTGAGCGCGTAGTTGACGGTGTCGGTCGTGTCGCTGTCGGTGAGCTTAACGGTAGCGGTGCCGTCGGTTATCGCCAAAGCCGAGACCTTGTCGATAGAGACGTTCGCGCCGTTGACCGCAATATCGGTGCCGAGGCTCAAGTCCGCCGTCAAGCCTTCAAGCGTGAAGCTCGTGCCGCCCGTCGCGCCTTCATGGGTGAGGGTCGTGGTCGCGCCGCTTTCCGTGAAGTTGTAGCCCGCCGTCTTGCCTTCCGCCGTGTAGGTGTAGATGTCATTGGCTGAGGTCAAGGTTTCGGGGATAGTTTCGCCTGCGCTGAAGCCTTCGTTGCTGAGCTTGTAGTCGATGCCGTCGTTGGCGTCAACGTCGGTGAGGCTGATTGACGAGGTGCCGTTGAATGCCGTTTCGCTCAACGTGACTGCACTGCCGCTGACAACCGCAAGTGCCGCAACGCCGTCCGCCGTGACCGTCGTGCTGAAGCCGCCGATTTCAAATGCCGCCGAAGCCGCCGCTTGCCACGTGTAAGTTGTGACGCCGCTCGCGCTTGCAACGTCGAAGCCCGCCGTGGAGCCGCCCGCCGTGTAGGTGAACTTGCCCGCCGTATCGGTCGCGCTGTAGCCCGCAACTACCGCCGTGCGCTCTTGCGGGTTCGCCAACGTGTAAGCCGTGCCGTTGCCGTCGGTGTCGCCGTTGAATTCAATCGTCGCGCCTTCAGCCCACGCGTTTTCGTTGAGCGTGATAGCCTTGTCGTTGATTGTGCCGATAGTTGCGCCGTCCGCAATGATATTGGTACCGCTGAGGCTCAAATTGCCGGTCGTCTTCAAGCCGCTTATGCTGAACTCGTCATAAGCCGTTGCCGCGTGGTAGGTGTAGGTGCCCGATTCGCCCGTCGTGTAAGCAACGGTGTGCTCGTCTGCAAAGCTGTAGGAGCCTGCCGTGCCGGTGAATGCCGCTTCCACAGCCGAAGGTGCCGCGCTGACCGTATTGAAGTCTGCGCCGAGGTTAAGCTTGTATTCAACGGTGTCCTCAATACCGCCTGTCGCATCGGTGAAGGTGAAGGAAGCCGTTTCGCCCGCCGCCACGGAGCCAAGGACTGACACGTCGTTAATCGAAACGTCCGCGCCGCTTACGGTGATGTTTTCGTTGAGGCTCAAGCCCGTCATGCCCTCAAGCGTGAAGGTTGTGCCGCCCGTTGCCTCATGTTTGGTGATTGACGTGGTGCCGCTAATCTCATAGCCGAGGCTGGTGCCCGCCGCCTTGTAGTTGTAGGTGGTATCGGTGCCCGTCAAGGTTTCAGCGTAGCCCTTGGAATCGTATTCGGTGAGCGTGCCGAGGCTCAAGCCGTAGCTGACATCGTCTGAGGTGTCGTCGCTGAGCGTAATGGTATCGGACTTCTCAAAGGCTTTTTCCGTCAAGGTGACTGCGCCGCTTGCGCCGACTGCGAAGTATTCCGTGTAGTTATCGGTAGTTACGCCGTCGCTCAAGCCGCTGATTGTGAACGGCTCTTGACCCGTCTTGTCAACGTGCGTGAGTATGGAGGAGCCGCTGCCGCTGTAGTAATCGGTTTCACCTTCCGCCGCGTAGGTGTAGCCGTCGGTTGCATTGCCGCCGACCGAAACCGCTACATGTCGCGCAGAGCCGAGACTGCTTAACGCTGTGCCGAGGGCGATTGTACTCGTGAGACCTTCCGAACTGTCTGCAGTGGCTGAGACCGAGAAGCTCTTGCCGACTGCGAGGTCGTTAAGGACAGCCTCATCGTTGATCGTGAAGGTGTAAGCCTGCTTATCAGCCGACGTGACGGAGATTTGATCATCGGTTATCGCGGTTATGGTGTTCAAGCCGCTGAAGTCAAACGCGCTGTTGACGCTGTCATAGACGAGCGCGGTATTGCGATTGGTGGAGTCGGCTTGCGTCTTGTAGCCTTTTTGCTGAGCGGTGTAGGTTGCCGTGCCGCTCGTGACGGATTCGCTCCACTTGTTAAGTTCCTTCGCTTCGTCAAGCAAAGTGGCTCCCGAAACAGATACCGATTCCGTGCCGACCGCCAACTGAACTTGTTTCGTATAGTTGGTGCTGGTGACCGAAACGGTGACGCCGTTCGCAAAGTCTTGCTTGCCGTCGTCGTAGATGTAGACGACATTGTTGGACGAATCGAAGTGAGCAAGTACTTTGCCGTCGCTGGTAACGATGTCGCGGTTTGTGTTCAACTGGTATGTGTTCTTGCCGTCGAGTGCCTCGCCGTCAAACAGGAGCTTGAAGCCGACGCCCGAATCTACGCTTTCGTGGTAGATATAGGAGGCGTTGCCGGTGCCCTTTTCGAGGTATTCGGAGATGTTACCCGCCGAATAGACGCCGCTGTCGCTGAGATCCGCGCCGGTTCTGGTTGCGTTGTTTTCGCCGAGCGCGATGTTGCCCGTGATTGTCAACGTGTCGTTGCCCGTGCCGCCGCCGATTGAGATGACGCTGTTGTTTTCACGACTCAACATGTCGCTGCCAATGCTGACATTGTAGCCCGCGAGCGAGTTGTTGTCGTCGGGAACGAGGTCTATCGTGTAGTTGCCGATAACGGAAGCTTTTGCTGCTGACAAGCCGCTGACCGTGAACAGAGTATCGTTCTTGCTGAAGAAGTGGTTATATTCTGCGGTGTACGTGTTATCTGCCGAGGTGACAGACCAGAAGCCGTCGGTCGCAGTCGCGCTTACCGTTGCCAAGCCGTTCGCGGCATTGACGGTGTAGCCGGCATTGTCCTCTGCCTCTTGGAAGCTCTGCAAGACGTAACCCGTCTGTTTGCCGCCCAAAAGTGCCAGCTTGTAATTGACTGTGTCGTTGCTGTCGGTGTCGGTGAGCGTAATGGTCAAGCCGCTCTTCAAGCTTGTGGAAGGCAAGGCAGTCGTGTTCAGCGTCAACGTGTCGTTGGTGAGCGTGCCGATCTTGCCGGTGTTTGCCGTGACCGTGCCGCCGCTGATAGTCGCGTCCGTTATCGCCCTATTCAAGCCGCTGATTTCAAACGCCGCGTCGGATGCCGCCAGATAGGTGTAGGTGACCGAATCGGTACCGCCCGCAACTGTGCCCGCCACGGAAGCCGTAGGATCATAGCCGCTCTTGGTGTAGGAGCCTGCTTTGAAGAAGCTGAGCGAACCTGCCTCGTCGGAAGTGAAGCCATCAGCCGCGATAGAGCCGCCTCTGCTTTCCGGAGCCGTCAACGTATAGTACGAAGTATTGGTGTCGCCGTCGGTTGCCGCAAAGGTTATCGAGGCTCCTTCCGTCTTAGCCAAGACCGAATCAACGAGCGTGATTGTTTGACCGTTAATCGTACCGACTATGAGGCTGTCGGCTGTCGTCGCGCCAGAAACGATACTGCCGCTGACGACACTCAACGAAGAACCCAAGCCCGTGCTAAGTCCGCCGATAATGAAGGTGTCGTACGCCGCCTCTGCGTAGTAGGTGTAATCATTGGACGCCACAGATCCTCTGGTGTACTTGTCTTCGTGCTCCGCATTAAAGGTGTAGGAGCCGTCCGCGCCCGCTAAGCTATTGCCGCCAATCGACGGAGCAGCTGCATTCGCCGCTGTCAACAAAGTGCCGAACGCCGTAGAATCGAGAGCGAGCGAGTAAGTAACGTCGTCGTTTTCGCTGCCGTCGGTGAGTTTAATCGACGCTGAGCCGCCGCCGAATTTAGTAGCACCGACAAGCGACACTGCCGAAACGTCCGTCAACGTGAAGACCTTAAGTGAAGCATTATTGCCGTCGCCAATTGAGCCGACTGTTGCCGAGCCGAGGAGAATGTTGTAGCCGTCGGTCGTCGTCAAGCTGCTCGACAAGCCGGTGATAGCAAACGATGCACCGCCCTGTTGGTTGTGCCAAGTGAGCACCTTATTGTTGTCGTCGATGTTGAGATACGCGGGCGTATTGCCGGCTGTGTAGGTGTAAGTACCTACGCTCTCCGTAAATGCGGCACCAACCGGGGTGGGCTTGGCATCGTCGCCCTTATAAAGATTCGTGAGGTCTGTACCGAAGACCGCCGAGCTTGCAGAACCCTCTGTAATCGTGAGCGTGTAGTAACCGTTGTTGCCGTTAGGTGTCAAGCTTTGCGGGAGGTTGACGGTGTAATTTGCATTGTCGGGGCTGACAACGATATCGGTCGGCAATTTGCTGAGACCGGCGACGCCCGCGCTGAAGCCGCTTATCGAGAATTCTTGGCTCGTCGCGATTGACTGGTGATAGATGTGATACGGTATAGCGTCAATGCCGTTTTCATTTGATTTTGTGGGATCCCACCAAGCCGCAAGGCTTTCGTAACCGAAGACTGCCGTTTGGACACTGTCGCTGATTATGCTGTTCCAATACGCCTCGCCTATGGTTGCGTGTCCGTCCGGGGAATCGACGGAAATGTTTGCCGTATTGTCGAGCTCAAAGCTCTTAATCGAAACTTTGGCTTGATTGACGTCTGTGATAGTCAAGCCGACTGCGAGCGTATCGCCGTCTGCAACGTTGTTGATACCCAAAGCCGCGTCATACAGCTTGACGCTGTAGACCGATGCGTCGGATACCAAACTGCCGCCCTGCCAGCCGATACCGGCGATTGTCGTGTTGCCGGCTTTGATAACGCCGCTGACGGAGCCGAGTGGCGAATACGCCAATCCCATGCCCGACTTCAAACCGCTGAACGTGAACACCTTGCGCCCCGTTGCTGTATCGTTGTAGTTGACTGAGGTCACGGAGGTATTCTGTTCATTTATGTACCAGCCCGCAGTATTGCCTTTCGTCGTGAAGGTATAGGTGCCCGAACTTTCCGCAAAGGTTCCGTTTTCTTCGCCCGTGATAGACGATTGGGTAACACCGTTGCCCAAGACCAACTTGTAATTGATGCCGTCCAAGCTGTCGGTATCGGTGAGCGTTATCGTCTTGAGGCTGTATTGCGAGGCAACAGCGGTATTCAGCAAGCTGGTCGTCAAGGAAACGTTGCCGGTAGAGGTATCGACCGCGCCGACCGTGACGGTGCTTGAGCCTATGCTTACGATGTCATTGCCAATGACGGACAAGCCCTTGACGTTATCCAGACCGTCGAGCGTGAACGCCGCAAGCGACGAACTGTTTTCATGGAAGGTGTAAGTCGTGGTGGTCTTGTCGTTCGAGGATTCCTCGGATTGCACGAAGTAATTCGTCTTGGCGGGCGCGTAGTAGCTCCAGACGCTGGTTGTTTCGCCGGCAGTCAAGCTTATCTTGCCGTCGGCGGCGACGGTGTTGTTCACGAGGTTGCTTGTCAATGACAACTTGTAAGTTATATGGCTGTGACCTGCGTCGGCGTCCATCAAGGAAAGCGTGTCTCCTTCGGACAAACTGCCATATGCGAGCGAGCTGTTGATAAGGACGATGCCGTCTTCGCTGATAGTGCCGACCGTTTCATAGGTGTTAATCGCTGAGCCTGCGCTGTTCTGCGTCATGCCTGTCAAGGATACAATCGCACTGCCCGAAGCGTCGACCGTCAAGCTGTTTGCAAAGTTGCCGCTGAGAGAGAATACGTCGGCACCCTTTTGCGTAGTGTAGACGAGGGCTTGTTTGTCGTCCGATTCATAGTAGCCCGAAGTCGTTTCAGCCGCCGTGAAGGTATAGCCGCCGCTTATGGCACTTAAGCCGGCATTATTGTGTGCCGAACTGAGAGCGTTATTTTGGGAGAGGAAGAGGCTGTAGCCGATACCGTCAGAATTGCTTGCGGTAATGGAGGTACCGTCAGCCGGGGCGGATTGCATTGCGTCTGCGGCTATGTAGAAGTCGACGCTTGCGATTGAGCCGTCCGTCCATATCTCGTCGACCAAGACAGCCGAGCCGCTGCCTATACTGCCGGAAGTAAGACTTACCTGATTCAAGCCGTCGAAGGTGAACGTATTCTTGCCGTTCGCGCCGCGATAATAATACTCGTGGACTTGGGTAGCGATAGACGAATCGGGCTCGAAGTAAGAACCTCTGCCTGCCGCCGTGTAGACGTGCTCTTGCAAGTCTTCCACGTAATCAAGATGACCTACGGATTCGACGGCGGAAGCATTGGTTTCAAAGACGCCCTCGTTGATAACCAAGCTGTAGCTTGCAGAGCCGTTGATGATACCGAAAGACTCACCCGCCGCGAAATCAGACAGCTGTTTGCCGAGAGCCGCCGCATTTTCAATGGTGAAGATGTAGCTTGCGCCGCCCGCAGAATCAGGAGTGATCGAGACGGAGCCGAATCTGCTACCGGTATAAGAATCGACGATGCCGCTGGCGAGGTTGGTTGTATCATTCTGGAAGCCCATAAGGCTTGCCCAGTTGCCGGTAAGCGTGAATTGGTCGCCGCCGTAACTTTGATAAACAGTCGCAATGCTCGTGCCGGCTATCTGATAGTGCGGCATGTAGACGGGAGCCGTGAGGAGGGTGTCGCCCGAAACAGAGCCTTGGTCTTGAATCTTCCCGGAAATGATGCCGTCGCCTTGAGCAGTGAAGACCGTGGCGAACGTAAGAGCAGGTGCAATATCCTTGTTGCCCGTGTTGCCGACAACTTTAATGGTCGTGGCAAGCTGTCCGTCGGGCAGAGCCTCGTCCGAGTTAATCGTTACGCCATTTTGACCAAACGAGACAACAAGACTGTCTCCGAGTGTCAAGCCTTCCTTCAAGCCCGAAATCATAAAGGAGCCGTTTTGGGCGGGCGTGTAGACGTAGGCAGCCGAGTCGCCGTTGTTGGCAAGTACCGATTCTCCGCTTGTCAAAGACGTGTAGGCGACAGCACCGCTACGCGTGTAGGTGTAAGTACCGGGGTTGCTTGCGTCGGGAGTTAAAGAGATATCGCCAGTGCCGGGGTTGTTCAAACGGAAAACTTCGCCGAGGCTGAGCTGATAGATGTCGGCTTCGGTTTCGTCGTCGGCGAAGGTGAGCGAAGCACTCTTGGAAATGTCTGAGAGAATTGCCGTGCTGTTAATCGAGAGGGTCGTGCCGCTGAGCGAGCCGATTTTTATCGTTTGCTCGCCCTTAACGGCTGTAATGTTGCCTTCGCCGTCAATCGACGCGTTGCTGATAACACTGTCAATGCCGCTTAAGGTGAACGCTTGCGCAGCCGATTGTGATGCAATGTAGGTGAGCTTGGTCACGCCGCTGCTTGAAGCACCGGAGGCGTCAAGCGACGCATAGACAGGGATTTTCGCCGTCGTGTAGGTCAAGGTGCCGCTCATAGCAGAAATCGTTGCACTTGAAGCACCATTAACAGAGGCGTATTCATAGCTGTCGAGCAAGTTGTTGCTGTCGACTCTGTCGAGCGCGAGCTGATAGAGTACGCCGTCGCCCGTCACGCTGTCGGTGAGGGTGATTGTATTGCCACCCGCCGCGAAAGCTTCCTTTGTCAAGTAGACGTAGGAAATGCTGTCATTGCTTGCATTGCCCGAATCAACATTCGAAGAGACGATACTGCCGATCAACGTGCCGTTGTTCGTGAAAATGCTGTTGCCCGCAACGCTCAACGCGCCCAAGCCTGTGCTCAAGCCGCTGATAACGAAGGGCTGACCGCCTTCCTTCGCGTAGTGGATAACCGAAGCAGAACTATTGCCAAACTCAAGCGCGTAGTGGTCGGAAGTGCTAACTCCTGCCGTGTAGGTGTATTCGCCTTCGGAACCTTCAATGGAGGCGGCAGTGATAGAACTGAAACGGTCGATGTAAGTGGGCGAAGTCTTATCAGTGTATTCGGGACGCAGAGTGACTGCTTCGCTGTAAGCAAGACTGAAGCCGGCTCCGCTGAGGGCGTAGTTGAACGTGAGCGACTTGCCCGCCGGCAACGAAAGGAGTAAACCGGCACCAAGTTCGAAGTTGTAAGCGGTGACCGAATATTGACCGTTGTTGGCAGCTGCCGACGAGATACTCAAGTTGACGGTAACGCCGTTTTTGATAAGAGATTCAGCATCTCCGCTTATGCCGCTGAGCCCCGTGATAACGAAGCTTGCGCCGCCCGTCGATTGATAATAGTTGGCGATGGAAGCACCGCCGGTTAGTTTGTCCAAAGTGTAATAGTCGGAGTACTTGGCTGCGGTGTAGGTAATGGAATCATTGTCGCTGACGCTCGACCACAAAGAGGCACTTGTAATGGACGGTGTGTTATTGCTATCCAAGACTTGAACGTCTGCGCCGAGGGACAACTCATATTTTGTGTCTGAGCCGTCAAAAGAGGCAAGGTTGATGCTTTGACCTGCGAGTGCGTCGTTGTAAATGGTAAAGATGCTGTCTTTCGTGAGCGCACCGATTGTAACGGTACCGCTTGTGCCTGCCGCCGTGACAAGAGTATCATTGGTGACCGATATGGAGGCATAACCACCCGTCGACAAGCCGAACACCGTGCTCAAGCCCTTGATGTTGAAGCCCGTGTAACTATTGCTCGCGCCCATGTTGGTGATAATCTGGGTAGCATCTTCGCCGCCTTCGTCGGTAGTTTCAATCTTGTATTGCCCCGACTCCGAGCCTTTCGAGAAGAAGTCGTAGCCTTCACCGCTCTTCACCGCCGCGAAACTTGCCGAATCGTATGATTCATATGGCGTCATGCCGGAGCCGATTGTCCAGACGTAGTTGATGCCGTCCTTCATGTCGAGGTCGGTGATCTTTATCGAATAGCCCTTGCTGAGACCCATTGCCGCGAAAGCACCGCTTTGGAGTTCGACGTAGCCGATACTGTCCGTGCCGGTGCCTGCCACTATGGAGACTCCCGCGATTTTGCTTGTTGAGCCGATGTAAATGTTACCGTTTGTGACTTTGAAGGACTGACCCGCCGTGGAGCCGAGACTTAAGCCGGTAATTGTAAACGCCTGTCCGCCGACCTGCGCGTAGTGTTTAATCTGACGGTCGTTGGTGCCGCCGACAATGCTGAAGTAGTCCCTTGAAGTCATGCCCGTCGCGTAGGTGTACACGGCAGACACGCCCATAGCAGAAGAATAGCCGTCATTGAGGGAGATGTTTGCGACACTTTGAGCCGTGCCGACGACGGAACTGGTATTTACAACGCTTGCAAACGAGAAGCCGTAAGTGCCCGTGTAGTCGCTCGTGAGGGAAATAGTATTGCCCTGAGCAAGGTTATCAAGCAACGACTGCCCCGCCGTGAACGTGTAGCCCGTAATGGAATATTGACCGCCGTTCAAAGTACCGCTCTGCGAGACATTGACATTCCATTTAACGTGACCGGGATTGTTTACGTCGTAGAGACCTTCGATATTAAAGCTTTCGCCGCCCGCCGCGCTGTAGTTGTGGAGGGTTTTCGCGTTGCCGGGGACGCTTGCCCAATAAGCGGCGTATTTGTCGGCGGTGTAGGTTATGGTTCCGACCGTTATGTTGCTCCAGGTTGCCGCGCTTTCCAAGGAGGAGGGTTTGCCGTCTTCGCCAATACGCGAAACGTCGGAGCCTGCCGCCAAGACGCTGTAATTGGTGCTCGTGAGAACAATGTCGTCGGTGCCGTTGATAGCCGCGTTGTTAATCGTTATGGTGCCGTCACCGATCAATATCGGAGCCGCCGCCGCAGTGACCGAAGCCGCAAGTGTCGTGCCGTCGTCAGCGGAGTTCGTCGTGGTGAGGTAAGCACTGATACCCGTCAAGCCCTCAACCAAATGCATGCCGCTGAAGGACGCCGCCGTATAGAGGCTGGCGGTGCCTTCGTCGAGCAGGACGGTGTAGCCCTTGACGGAAGCATCATTCAAAGCAGCCGATTGGAGCAAGTTGCCCGTAAACGAACCGCCGCTGATGTCGACCGTGACGCTTGCATAGCTGTTGAAAATGTTGCCGTCAATGGTGCCGCCCGTGATATTCACGTCGGAAGCAAGGCTTACGTTCAGCGCATAGCTTGTGCCGCCCTTAACCGTGCCGCCCGCGATATTGACTTCGGCATTGCTTTTGGTAATGTTAATGCCGTTGGCGATGCCGCTTACTGAGCCGCCGTAGACGTAGAGCTTACCAAATTCAAACTTAATTCCGTCGTTGCCGCTTGTGCCGCCGTTTACTACGCCGCCGTTAATGACGACGTTGCCTGTACTTGCTTGAATAATACCGCCGGAGGTGCTTGCAGTGTCGCCGCTCGAAGTAATCGTACCGTCGTTGATAACAACATTGCCGGTCGTGTTTCTTATGCCGTACAATGCGCCTTTAATTTCGCCGCCGTTGACAATGAGCTTGCCGTTTTCAACAAATATGGCATTACCGTTTGCGGCGGAGATGCCGCCTGTGGTGTTGCCGCTGTCAAGGATTGTCAAGTTGTAGCCCGATACTTTTATTGCACCATCCATGCTACCAATATCGTTATTCGCAATGGAAATGGTATGCCCGTTCAAATCTATGACGGTGTCGCCGTTGACGGAGAGAATAGACTCCAGCGATAAATTTTCAGTAAGCACATAGGTGCCCGCTTGAAGTGCGTAGTAGGTGTCGTATTCATCTTCTGCGTTTGTGATGTAGAAGTCTTTATTGGCGTTGGAGAGTGTCGTAGTGAAGCCGCTCGCGCCGCCGATAAGGTCAGCCGTCGTGAGACCGCTTGCCACGCCGCCCGTAAGGCTGAATGTCTGTCCGCCGGGCGAAGGAATATAAGTGAGCGAAGTGGTTGCCGTGTTGTCTGTCGAAGAGAGGGCGGATACGGCAAGACTGTAACCCGCTTGCAAGCCGCCGTTGACGTAGATATAACCGCCATCTATCGAGGTTAAAGACGATCTATCATATCTGCCCGCCTGATAAGAATCGTTTTCTGCGCTCGCGAGGGACAACTGATAGGTGAGGTCGCCCTCCACGCTATCCGTCAAGGTGAGCGCGCCGGTTATAAATTCACCGTTGGTCTTCTTGAAAGCATCATCGGTCAGCGTGACAATACCGTTGTCCCTATTTATGGTGCCGAGCGTGACGTTCGGTTGACCCGTGTAATAGCCGACAATGTTGCCGGCGGCGTCAAGCGAGGCATCATAAAGGACATATTTACTATCGAGACCGCTGAGACTGAAGATAGCCGACTGTGTGCCGCCGTGCGTGTACTCCGTGACTTCGCCCGTGTTCTTCGTCATGGCAAAGGTGCCTTGGGCAACGCCTATGCTTGCGTTCAACACGCCGTTTCTGATTTGCCCGAATGTAATACTGGCGTTGGATTGGGAACCGATGTCCGCAACTACTGCCCCTTCGCTGTCTATAATCGAGAAGCCGATTGAGGCGTTGGTGTATTGTTCGCCGCGAGTGAGCACGACTGTTTTTTGGGTATTGCCGACGTATTCCTTATAGAGTTTGACGGTGTAGTTGTCGCCGTCTGCGGCATAGGTGGCGAGCGTGACGCTGTCGGTGCCCGACGCTCCGACAATCTTGTTATCGGTGAGCGTGAAGGTGTAGGTGCTTAAACTGCCTTGCAAGCCTTCAATCGTGAAGAGGTCGCCCTTGCTATGCTGATAGGTGACCACGCTACTTTCGTCGCTTACCAACCAGCCCGAAGCGGAGCCGGGAACGAGGAACTTGAACGTGCCGTCGCTATCCATGCGAGCATAGCCCGACTTTAAGCTTTCGGCGTCGCCGTCAGGGTCAACAAAGTAAGGAGTAATGCTGTCGTCGGTCGTATCGGTGTCGGTCAGCGTCAACTTAAAGCCGTCAAGCGTGGCTTTATTCATTATCGTTTGACCGAGCGAAACGCCTACATAGCCCAATGAATCTATTGCGGTAAGCGAAACGTAGCTTGAAATGTTGCTCAAAGAACCGGGAGCACTGGCGAGTTCGGTGCCGAATATGCTTTCCAACGAGGAGTCGGTAGTAATGGCGAAATGGGGCGTCGTGTTGCCGGTGTCTCTGTGATAGGTGTAGGATTGTTTGACATTGCCCGAAACGGATTCGTCTTTGCCGAAGTAAGCACTGGAATAACTGCCGACGTATAAGAAGCCGTTGACAGAGTCATGAGTCAATAGCTCGGAAACGGCACTTGCACTGAAGATCGAGAAAGGTGTTTGCAACGTGTAGGATGTGCTTTCTCCGGCAGTGGCAGTGAGGGCAACCGTTTGCCCGTCGACGGAAGCGAAGGCGTCTGCCGCCAAGTTTATTAAATAACTCGCAGTACCGTCCGCGTTGACTGTGGTTTGATAGGTGCCGACTGCAACGACCGAGCCGTTCTTGGTGGCAGAAATGGTTCTGGTATCGCCGCTGCTTGTGATTGAGAAGTCCGTCAAATCGGAGGACAAACCGCTGATAACGAATTGGTCGTTCGTGCCGCCGTAATGGTTGCCGGTGTAGGTGACGGTTGAGCCGCCCGCGAAGATGTAACCGCCGTCGCCGCCCGCAGGCGTGAGCGTGAAGTTGCCACCGGCGGTGCCGCTTTCAATCTGCAAGGAGGTCGGGTTCGAGGAAGTATCAACGTCGCTGCCCGCTATGAAGACAACATTAGCATTTTGGAAATTGGTGCTGTCGGGCGTTACGGTGACGTTAGTTTTGTTGAGGTTGTTTTTGTAGAGGGTGATGTTATAGGTGACAGTCTCGTTGTTGTCGGCGTCGAAAGCACTTGTCTGGCTGACTTGTGTTTTAACTAAACCGCCGCTTGAAATTCCGCTGACGGTGAAGGTATCGGTGTCATCGGCGTAGTGCGTGAGTACCGAATCGTTCGCAAGGTAGTAGTAACTGCCGAGTGATGCCGTTACGCTGTTGCCGGCAACAGAAATGCTGTAATTCTTAGCCGACGTTGAAGTATCTGCGCCGCTAATGCCTATGCCGAGCTTGTAAGTTACGGCGTCGTCTTCGGTGTCTGTCAACTTGAGGACGGTGGGCTTATTGGCAGAAGCCGAGCCCAAAATGCCGCTTTCGCTCACGGTGATATAAGCTTGCCCGCTCTGAATGGTACCGATTTGGATACCCGCAAGAGAACCTTTGCCCGCCGCGATAGACGTAGCGTCGGACAGCCCCGTCAAGGTGAAGAGCGTCGTTGCGGCTTGCGGTGTATCGTAGTAGGTGATAGTTTGCCCGTCGGTTACTTTGTAGCCTTTATATGTGGCGTCGGATTGATATTTGAAGGCACCGCTGACGGCGGCATTGCTTGCACCAAGGATTTGCTCAAAGTGAGCTTCATAGACACCGCCGGGATTGACATCGGACGCAAGCCCAAGAGTGTAGTTTTTATTCGAGATGGTGACTTCGTTGTCGCCCAGCACGCTGTTGCTGAGGACTATAGATTTGTCGGCACCGATAATAATATTAGTTCCGATGTCGGCACTCGACAAGCCGGTTTTCAAGCCGCCCAAGTAAGTTTGTAACGAATCGGCTTTATTACTGCTGTAACGTATTTGTGAGCCGCTACCGGTAACATAAAACCCCGATTGACCGCCCGCGTTCATCTTCAACAAATATCTGTTGTTGCTGGCGGTTGTCAGTGTCGAATTTGCAATATTTGCATGGAAGGTATCGAGACTGCCGTAGCCCTCGCCCAAAGCCAGTTGATAATAGATATTGTCGTCGTTAAATTCCTTAGTTGTCTTCAGGTCGGTTAAGGTGATTGAACTGTTACCGCCCGAAACAATCGAAGCCGCCGAATAGTCAACGAGTATACGGTTGAATGTACCGGACTCACTTCCCAAGACAGATACGCCTGCAGGCGCAGTGATGGCGGTAAGTGATGAATCGTTGGAAATATAAAATTGCCCTGCGCCGTCGTTGGCGTCTTTGTCATAATAAATTTCAGTTGTACTCAGACCGGAGATTTTAAACTCCATATTTTTGAGTTCAATAGCTGATTCACTCAATGTGGTTCCCTCCTGTTGAATTTTGCGGATGAGACTTCGTAACCGTTTGTGGCTCTTGAGACCGGTAGCGCGACCGGGGCGTTTCCCGGTGCATCAAGCGTACGCTGAGCCGCCGCGTGGCAGAAGCCGTGTCCGTTCCTTTAAATCGGCAACCATTGCGTCGAGCACGTCCTTTGTTCGACTAAGTTACCGACCTTTGAAGCTGTTTGGCACTAATCGGATTTGCGAGCCGAGTGCGTCCGTCGAAGCCGCCGACGTTTGCCTTGCCCTCCTTCCCGACGCTGTCTGTCGTGTCTGTTCGATTATTGCCTGTTAAATCTTTGAAACAAGTACTGCATGTATTTCCGATTATAAAATCGAAAAAAGCCTTATGAAACTTTAGACGCCTCTTCCGGGCACCCCTCCCTCCGACAAAGCATTGAAACACGCGAAAAACCAGGCTGAACGCGGGTTAATTTTACTTCCCGATACGCGATTTCGTCAAGCTTTCATGAATTTTTAACGCACATTTAACGAAAAAAGCCGCGCCGGTGCTTGCGCGATTGATATTGCGTGGCGTAAAAGCTATAATCGCGGCGGAGGTGGACGCTTTGAGATTTGATTATCACATGCATTTTGAATACGGCGATTATGACGCGACTTGGGTTGAGGGTTTCTTTGAGGCGGCTAAGTTGCACGGGCTTGACGAGATTGGGATAAGCGAGCACACGCACACTTTCCCCGAATTCGAGCGACTTTATTACGATGATTTGATTTTGGACGCGTCGCCCGTCGGTGAGTTCCAAAAGGTTTGGCTCAAGACGAACAAGTTCAAGCACACGCTTAAGGATTATTTTGACTTCATGGCGCAGTTAAGGGCGAATCACGAGGTCAAGATCGGGATTGAGGTCTGCAACTTTAAAGATCAATCGGCGGTGACTGAGTTGCTCGACGCGTGGGATTTTGATTATCGAATCGGCTCGGTGCATTTCCTTTGGGGCTGGGGCTTTGACGCCTCCAAACTTATCGACGAGTGGCAACGCCATAATCTGCGCGACGTGTGGGAGGAGTACACCGCGCAGGTTGAGCTTATGGCGGGGAGCGGCAACTACGACATCCTGGGGCACCCGTTTAACGTGCGACTTTTCAGATTCTTTCCCGACTTCGACACGATGCCCTACCTTGAACGCGTGGCGGTTGCGCTCCAAAAAGCCGATATGGTCGTCGACGTGAACACGGGCACGCTTTACCGCTACCCTGTCGCGGAGATTTCGCCCTATGCCGACTTCATGAGGGTTGCCGCTACGCATGACCTGCCGATAGTCATAACCAGCGACGCGCATCGCCCCGAAGACTGCGGCAAGTTTTACGAGGAGGCGTCGGCTTACGTGCGGAGCTTCGGCTATAAGCAAATAGCTCGTTTCGATAAGCGACGGCGTGAGCTTGTCGACTTGACTTGAAGTTTTTGATATAATCGCCCGAAAACAAGGAGGCGGGGCTAATGAGACAGGTAGGAATTTTCGGCAAGCGCAAGAGCGGCAAGTCCGCATTGATGTACGCGCTGACCAGGCACAAAGTTAAGGCAACCTTCAAGGCTATGGAGATAAGCGGCGTTACTCGCGTCATGCTCGTCGATACGGTCGGCGTCGACGTGGAAGGCTCCACCGCCGCCGAATCCGCGCAGAGCGTCGAGGTTGCCCTCATGCTGGTTTGCAATGATTCTTTTGAGTTGGAGCTGGCGTGGATTAGCAAGCTCCGCAAGGCAGGCTCGGCGATTATCGTCGTTATCAGTCAAGCCGACAAGTTCCCCGACGGCGGCGAAGCATTGGCGGCGGCTGTCAAGGAGGTTTCGGGGCTTAACGCCTTATGCGTCAGTGCCGTCACCGACGAGGGCGTCCCGGAGCTTGACGCGGAAATCAATCGTTTGTTGGGAAGCAGGGATTAACCATGAGGAATTTATTTTTTACGCTTGCAATAATCTGCGCGGTTCTGATTTTGCCGCGAGCCGCCTGCGCGGAGACCGATTGGTTTTGGCTCGACTCCAATGACAAATACAGCAAGTACTTCGACGCCGATTCCGTGACCGTCACCAAAAAAGTTGTCACCAACGACGACCGCGAGGTTGCCATAGAAATTGAGGCTTGGACTAAAACCACCTACTCCTACGAGGGGGCTTCCGAGACCATTAAAAACTACGGCATTGCCAAAATTCTGCCCGACCCGCGCAGATTGTCCTACAGCTTGGCACTGCTTAGGGTTAATCCGCAAAATCGCACGCTCCAATACGTTCGTGAGGACTTCTACGACGCGAGCAATAAAGTCATTTGGTCTAAGGAGGAGAGCGGCGTCAAGGAAATAACCACGCGCTCCTTCGACGAGGAATTTTACTGCGCGATTGTCGACGAGGTCTTTCAAATGGGCGAGCGCGACCGCAAACGCGCCCCGACCGAGGAACGTTGGCTGGACTTATGGACGCATACCGACGATAAGGGCGCGACTACCAACTTGACTGCCGACACGACCACCATGCGTCTTAAAGGCTCCAATCTGATTGTTTGGGAGTGGGAAGTCACCAAAGACGCGGCGGGCAAGACGACCGAGATCCGCTTCATGAAGAAGGCGATTAACTTGACGCAGGGCACCGAGGTCATCAAGGAGGGTGGCAAGGTTTGGACGCCGACCAATGCTTGGCAAGATTTGCAGGACGAATACGACGGCGCGTATCGCATGATTAAGAGCGACGAGCCGGATTATAAAGGTTTGGTGCGGCTCCGCGCCTACGTCAAGAAACACCCGCGTTGGGTTACCCGCTACTCATTGGATTGAAATTTAGGAACTAGGAACTAGGAACTAGGAATTAGTAAAACCTAATTCCTGATTCCTAATTCCTGATTCCTAATTCCTGCTCTTAAGAGGTGAATCACTTTGCCGATAAAAATACCGAACAATTTGCCCGCGTCGCACGTCCTGGAGAGCGAAAATATTTTCGTCATGGACGCCAAGCGGGCTTACGAACAGGACATCCGCCCGCTCAAGATTCTTATCCTCAACCTCATGCCGATAAAGCCCGTCACCGAGACGCAACTGCTCCGCCTGCTGGGCAATACGCCGTTGCAAGTCGAGGTCGATTTCATCTACACGCGCACCTACACCCCGACGCATACATCTAAGGATTATCTCACCGAGTTTTACGGGACGTTTGACGACGTGCGCCGCAACAACTACGACGGCTTTATAATCACGGGTGCGCCGCTGGAGCTTGTCGAATTCGAGGACGTCACCTATTGGCAGGAGCTTGCCGAGATTATGGAGTGGAGCAAGTCTCACGCCTGGTCGACGTTCCATATCTGTTGGGGGGCGCAAGCCGCGCTTTATTATCATTACGGCGTGCCCAAGCATTTGTTGCCGGAAAAGTTTTCGGGCGTTTATAAGCATCGGCTCTGCGTCAAGCACGAAAAGCTTCTGCGCGGCTTCGACGACGAGTTTTTTGTGCCGCATTCGCGCTACACCGATACGCGCCGCGAGGATATTGAACGCGTGCCCGCGCTTACGATTCTTTCCGAGTCGGACGAGGTCGGGATATACGCCGTGGCGGATTTGGAGCGTCGATTGTTTTTCATAACGGGTCATGCCGAGTACGACCCGAACACTCTGCATAACGAGTACATGCGCGACGTCCGCGCAGGGCTTAATCCGAAGGTGCCGCAGAATTATTATCCCGACGACGATCCTTCGCGGGAGCCTGTCGTCAAGTGGCGGAGCGTGGCGCATTTGCTCTTCGCCAACTGGTTGAACTATTACGTCTACCAGGAGACGCCCTACGAGCTTGAATCAATCAGCAGTAAATCATTCCGATAATGGCGGAGCGTGGCGCATTTGCTCTTCGCCAACCGGCTCAACTGTTACGTTTGCCGGGAGACGCCCTGCGAGCTTGAATCAATCAGCAGTAAATCTTTCCGATAAT
>ERZ842401.2101-NODE-2101-length-27168-cov-5.173422_pt1 | contig 27168 bp, 26 predicted proteins | sample MGYA00521270_ERZ842401 | MGnify/ENA primary metagenome ERZ842401 (study PRJEB31892, sample SAMEA3878208) | bioreactor metagenome | biome: Moose rumen | place: Sweden | collected 2011-10 | study: EMG produced TPA metagenomics assembly of the PRJEB12797 data set... | reverse complement strand
TTGGGGTCGTGTCGTTGGGGTCGTGTCGTTGGGGTCGTGTCGTTGGGGTCGTGTCGTTGATGGATTCTAACGAATTATTTTCAGCTTTGCTGGTGATCATGTAAATACTCCTTTCAGCCAATATTTTAGTAAGTATATCACGCAAAAAGAGAGCCACAAAATTTATTTATTCTGTAACTCTCAAATTAATTTTAATTTAAAAGTTTATAATAAAATTTCAAGAATTAAACATGTTAAAGTCCCGTTTATTAAAATGCTGTCGAACCTGTCCAAAATTCCACCGTGTCCGGGAATTATTCTGCCTGAATCCTTTTCTCCTGCTTCGCGTTTTATTAATGACTCCGCTAAATCTCCAGCCTGCCCAGCCGTTCCGCATATAATTCCAATCAACATTAAAGGATATGCAGGCAATCTGTAAAAATACAACATGAATGCATTCACGACCAAACTCCCAATTATTCCCCAAATAAATCCGACCCAAGTTTTTCCGGGACTAACGTAAGCGCATAATTTTGATCTTCCGTATAATCTTCCGCCGACATATGCAAATACATCACAGCCCCATGTACAGCAAAATAAAGTCATTAAAACCTGCCGCCCAAACGAATACTCTCGCAATAAAATCATACTGACCCAAGGGACTGCTATATAAATTACTCCTGATAAAATCGCCCCTGAATTTGCGATGGCATTGCTTTCATTTCCTTTTGTTAGCTGCTTCCTGAAAATTTCAATTAAAAATATTACGAACGTCCCAACAGTTAATAACATCGCTATTAAATCAGGACGCGCTCCCCTCATGGCCGAAATTAAAACCATCAACGCAAATATATAACCTATTCCTGGCGAGATTCTGCAATCTTTAAATTTTGAGACGAGCTTGTAATATTCCGACATCGAACCTAAAGCTATTACGCACGAAATCAACTGCCAAAATATTCCGCCGAAATTTATACCCGATACTATTATCCCGACAAGTACAACGCCGCTGACTGTCCTTAAAAATAATTCGCGATCACTTTTTAAGCCCGCCATAACGTCTGTCCCTTCCGGCATAATCTTCAAGAGCTTTTTTTAATTCAGCTTCATCAAAATCTGGCCAATATGTATCCGTAAAATAATATTCACTGTACGCTGACTCCCATAACCAAAAATTACTTAATCTTAATTCTCCGCTGGTTCTGATAATTAAATCCGGGTCGGGAACATCAGGTAAATAAAAATTTTTTCGTAAATCTTCCTCAGTAATATTTTTTTGTCCGGAATCAATTATTTTATTTACAGCGTCAATTATTTCAGCACGTCCGCCGTAATTTATGCATAAAATAAAATCCAAAATATTTTGATCTTTCGTATATTCTTCTGCCCAGTTCATTTGCTCTAATAAATCTTCCGGAATTTTATTTTTACGTCCGCAAAATCTTATGCGCGCTCCTTCAGCTTTGATCTCCTCGACTTTGTGACGAATATAAAACCTGAACAAACTCATAAGCCCATCAACTTCCATTTTTGGACGCGTCCAGTTTTCAGTGGAAAATGCATAAACTGAAAAATATCTGATCCCTTCGCGTTTAACGAGTCGAACCATATTTTCAAGTTTTCTCAATCCCGCACGATGTCCTAATAATCTGGGTAAATGTCTTTTTTTCGCCCAACGTCCATTACCATCTAAAATTATGGCCAAATGTTTTGGAATTTTTTTATTATTTTCGTTTTCGTTTTCAGTCGTCATTTTTAATATTTTTCACCTCGTCATATAATTTTTTTATATATTTTATATCCTGCCAAGTTAAATCTTTTGGGCTTCCTTTAGCTCTTGATTCATTGCGCAGTAAAAAACTCGGATGGAACATCGGAAATAATTTTATTCCGCGCCAATCAAATAATTGCCCCCTTATGCTCGTTATGCCTTTCGTAGTTGATAATATTGACTTGGTTGCAACATTTCCCATTGTAATAATAATTTTTGGGCGAATTAATAACAGTTGCGATTCTAAATAATCCCTGCACGCAAATTGTTCCGACTGATCGGGATCGCGATTTTCTGGAGGTCTGCATTTTACGACATTCGTTATATAAATTTCTTCGCGATTGAATCCGGCTGCCTTTAAAATATTCGTCAATAATTCTCCAGCTTTCCCAACAAATGGCCGGCCCGTTAAATCTTCCTCTTCGCCCGGAGCTTCTCCAATAATAACTAAAGGCGAGTAAATATTTCCTTCACCGAAAACAATATTATTTCTCGTCTCGCATAATCCGCAATTATTACATTTGGAAATATTATTTTTTAATTCTTCAAAAGCATTTACAATTATGTTCATAAAAATATCTCATTCACTTTTATATTTACGCTCTTTACGTCCATTCCTGTAAAATAACTCAAGCCCATACGTATTTTATTTTGTAAACTCCGCGCTATTGATAAAGCACTACGATCAATTAATTTTAAATCAAGTTCAACATTAACGTTAATTTTTTCGTCATAAGTATCAAGCTCAAGCTCGCGAATATTTTTAACGTGTTCGCTCAATAATAATTTTTTGCACATCTCTAAAATTGCATCGCTCGAAATTGTAACGCGTCCATTAAAACTAAATAACGGCTTAACGATAGTATTTCTGTCATTTTTGTCGCGCCCCTTAAAAAATCCTTTTATCTGGCTTACGAGTTTTCCCGCAAAATTATGCTGTATTTGTGCTCTAGCAACCGGGACGACGTGTTGATTTTTGTCATGTCTTTCGTGTAAAGCTGCGTTAATTTCTTCGGGCGTGGCGATCTCATAAATATTTATAGTCTTAACTGGATCATTTAAGCCCAAACGCTGAACAATTTTTTTTATCATGCCGTCAGATGTTGCGAGGATCATTAATTTTTTTGGAGTGTGAGCGCTTAAATAACTTGCAACTTCATCGCGGTGATCTTGATATTCAAAAATTGCGCGACGGATAGCACGCAGTCTATTAATTTCAGATTTTGCAGATTTCCCGGCCAAAATTCTCCCGTGCGAAATCAATAACCCATCATCAATTATCAAATCAATATTATTTTGTCTTGCGACGTGGGTAGCTCTGTGACTTTTTCCAGTTCCAGCAGGCCCGACAAATGCGTAAATTTCTATTTCATGCAAGCTCAACTTTTGCACCCAAAGATTTTAATTTCTCGTCTATAGCTTCGTAGCCTCGCCAAACGTGTACCATATCTTCAATAATAGTTTCACCTTTAGCAGCAAGCCCGGCAATTATTAAAGCTGCTCCCGCTCGTAAATCAGTCGCTCTCACTGAAGCACCCTGCAATTTTTCAACGCCATTTATTACTGCGACATCACGGGAAATTTTTATATCCGCTCCCATCCTGTTTAATTCCTGAGCATATAAAAACCTCGATTGAAATACACTCTCTTCTACCATGCTCGTGCCGTTTGCAAGTGATAAAGCTGCTGCCATTTGGGGCTGCATGTCGGTAGGAAATCCGGGAAACGGAAGAGTTTTAATTGAAACTGGTTTTAATCTTTTTACGGGATAAACTGTGATCGAATTTTTTTTTATTTTGAACCTTGCTCCGGCCTCTTCTAATTTTGCAAGCATCGCATCAATATGTGCGGGAATAATATCATTAATCGTAATTTGTCCACGCGTCATTATTCCAGCTAAAATATACGTTGCAGCTTCGATCCTATCCGGGATAACGCGTTCTGTTCCGGAATGAGAATATTCAATCCCCCGTATTCTTACGCCTCCAGTGCCTTCAAGTTCAACGGGAACACCGATACATCTTAAAGTGTCAGCTAAATTATCAATTTCAGGTTCGCGCGCAATATTTTCAATTATGGTTTCACCTTGAGCAAAAGCTGCTGCCATCATTAAATTTTCAGTGGCTCCAACTGATGGAAAATCTAAATATAAACGCCTTCCCCGTAATTTTCCTTTTGTGGTTGCGTAAACTACTCCGTTTTTAATTTCAATTTCTGCGCCCATTTGTTTTAAACCTTTTAAATGCAAATCTATAGGACGGCTTCCAATCGAACAACCTCCGGGCAAAGGCAGTATTACTTTTTTGCAGCGTGCTAACACCGGCCCTAATGCTAAAGATGAAGCGCGCATTTTTCTCACGATACTTTCCGGAGCTTCAAAATTAATTTCATCTGGAACGTTAAATTTTATTACGTCCTTTGTGCGTTCGGTTTTAACTCCGAGAGCTTCAACGAGTTCGATCATCGTGCTTATATCATAAAGATCAGGGACATTATTTAACGTAAGCGTAGCATTTTTTAATAATAAACATACGGCCATGACGGGCAAAGCAGCATTTTTTGCGCCTTGAGCCTTGATCGTACCTTTTAGGGGTATGCCTCCTTGAATTTTCATCACGTTGCTTAAATTATTCAGTGTAAAACTACCTCCAGAAATTTTTAATTATCCCGGTAATTTTTTGAGCTGCCTGACCATTTCCAAAGGGCTTAATATTTTTACGGGTAATATTGATTAAATTATCAGGATCATTTAATAATTTCAACGCAATATCACGAATTTTTTCCCTGTTAGTTCCTACTAAAATCCCGGTGCCTTGCGAAATTGCTTCGGGTCTTTCCGATAATTCACGCATGATCAAAACGGGTTTATTTAGCGCGCTCGCTTCCTCCTGAATGCCTCCGCTGTCCGATAAAATAAAATTACAAAAATTCATCGCGTGAACAAAATCAATATAATTTAAAGGCTCTGTAAAAATAATATTATCCTGATAAATTTTCAAACTTTCCTGAATAATATTTCTTACAATTGGATTTTTATGTAACGGAATTAAAAAATTTACGTCCGAACGAGCTTTTATAATGTCTTCGACTGCAGCGCAAATATTTTTTAACGCTTCTCCCCATGATTCACGGCGGTGTGCTGTCAATAAAATTAACGGAGATTTTAAATTTAAACTGCTCTTAATATTTTTATCAAGAATTTTAAACAGCGCGTCAATTACAGTATTACCAGTTATAAAAATTTTTTCCGGGTTTTTGCCTTCGTTTAATAAATTTTGTGCAGTGCCTTCAGTTGGAGCAAAAAATAACGCTGCTATATCGTCCGTTAAAATTCTGTTAATTTCTTCCGGAAACGGTAAATATTTATTATGGCTTCTTAAACCTGCTTCGACATGGCCGACGGGGATTTTACGATAAAAACTCGCGAGGGCTGCCGCAAAAGTTGTCGATGTATCGCCATGAACTAAAATTAAATCCTGATTATTTTCATCCAAAAATTTCCCTACACCCTTCAAAACTTCGGACGTAATATAATCCAGCGACTGGCGCTCCTTCATAATTTTTAAATCTATATCCGGAATTATTTCAAAATCTTTTAACGCTTGAGCCGTCATTTCAGTATGTTGACCAGTTGAAAGAGTTTTTATATTAAATTCGTTTTCATTCTTCAACGCTAAAATAACGGGAGCCATCTTTATAGCTTCTGGTCTTGTTCCGATTATACAAGTAATATTTTTTTTGTTCATGTTACACACCAAATTTTTTTATTTCTTATTTAATGCGCCAGTAAAAAGCCAGTCCGCTTATTAATGCCATACTCTGAAGAGCTAATAATATGCTCACCGTGATCACTTCTGAATCTGTAATTTTTATTAGAATGTGATGCAAATGTTTTTTATCAGGATAGAACGGCGATTTACCCGTTAAAATTCTTCTGATAAAAGCTGTTAAAGTATCAATAACCGGCATTCCTCCAAATAAAATAAATAAAATTATTAATTCCTGAATATTTATATTTTGCAGCTGCGGTAAAGCTAAAATTAAAAAGTGCGACGCAAATAAATACCCCAATAACGTGCTACCACCATCTCCTAAAAATGTTAAAGCTCCGGGAAAATTCCAGCATAAAACTCCCAACGCCATAGCTCCCATATATATGCCGGGATAACTCCTGCCCAAAAAAAATAACGCCGTTGACGAAGCTATAAACATCGAAATGCATAAACCGTTCATGCCGTCAATTAAATTATATGCGCTCGTTACTCCTGCCACCCAAATCACAGCAATAATTTTTATGTAAATCGAAATCTCCAAAGGTATAACAGCTAAAACAGAAGCCATAAAATGTAAAATTAATCTCAAATACGGACTAAGCGAGCACATATCATCAAGATATCCGCATAAAAATATTATTGTCGCACCGGCCGCTAAAAATTTTAATTCGTAAATCTCATACGACATAAATAACACCATTAACATATATCCGGCCCATAATCCTAAACCGCCACCGCGTGGTGTATTTACCGTGTGAATTTTTCGAGCGTCAGGAATATCCATTATTCCATAAATTTCAGCGAGCTTAATAGAAACTGGAGCAGTCAACCCACCCCAGAAAAATCCAATTACTATTAAAGTTAAAAATTTTACGTCGAGCAATTTTATTATTTTGTTTTATATTTTATTTATTTCGTCCCGAAAATTCTGTCGCCTGCATCGCCTAAACCCGGCACAATATAACCGTGTTCATTTAAATGCGAATCTAAAGCAGCAACAAATATATCAACTTCGGGATGTTCTGAATGTACTTTCTCTATACCTTCGGGAGCTGCTATTAAATTAACGAGAGAAATTTTTTTGCCTCCGCGCTTCTTTATTAAACTTATTGCAGCAGCCGATGAACCTCCAGTCGCAAGCATAGGATCAAGCACAAATATATCCCGCTCCTCAATATCAAACGGCAATTTACAATAATATTCAACTGGTTCGAGCGTTGTCGGATTTCTATATAAACCTATATGCCCGACTTTAGCATTTGGAACGAGCTGTAAAATTCCGTCAACCATTCCGAGACCAGCACGCAAAACAGGAACGATCGCTAATTTTCTGCCCTCGATCGTATGAGCTTTTGTTTTTGTGATCGGTGTCTGTACTTCAATTTCTGCCAATGGTAAAGTCCTCGTAATTTCGTAAACCATCAGGCCGGCGATCTCCTGCAATAATTCTCTAAATTGTTTTACGCTAGTTTCAACGCTGCGGATAAGTCCCATTTTATGCTGCACTAACGGGTGATTAAAAATTACGACTCTGCCTCCGCTTTGTAAATTTGCGCTTAACGTTGAGCCTTCGACCATTGCAATTTTATTTATTCTGCGCAGATGTCTTCCGCCTTCAAACGGAGTGTCAAGCCATGCCGATAAAATTCCGTCGACCTCTTCAGGTTTCGTAAATCTTCCGCCCAATGTAATAACATTTAAATTTAAATGGCGTTTAGCACTTGCTGCACCTTCTGCGCTGTCACATGCTATAGCCCTTATTCCGTTAATTTTATTTGCTGAAATTGCTACACCGTAACCAGTGCCGCATAAAATTATCCCGGCTTCTGCTTCTTCGTCCGAAACTGCTCGCGCGACTTTAAAAGCTACATCGGGATAATCATCATTTTCGTTTAATTCTTTTGATCCAAAATCAATAATTTCAATATTGCGGCCATTTAAAAATTTTAAAACTGCATCGCGCAAATTAAATCCTGCATGATCACAACCAAAAGCTATTTTCATAAAATTAAAAATCCTCCGATAAAAATTTTTTGAATTATATATTATTCCCACTCAATTGTTGCAGGTGGCTTTGACGTAACATCTAACACGACCCGATTAACTCCGGATATTTCGTTACAGATTCTTTTTGAAACTTTGTCGAGAACATCAAAATTAATTCTGGACCATTCTGCCGTCATTGCGTCCTGAGAATTTACAGCACGCAACGCGATAACTTCATTATAAGTTCTGCTGTCGCCTTGCACTCCTACTGTTCTGACTGGTAACAAAACGCAAAAAGCCTGCCAAATATTTTTATATAACCCTGAAATTTTCAGCTCGCTTGTAAGAATATTATCGGCCTCGCGTAAAATATTTAATCTTTCCTCCGTTATATCTCCGAGACATCTAACAGCTAAACCTGGACCGGGAAAGGGTTGGCGCTCAATTATTTCATTTGGAACGTTTATGATTTTTCCTAAAGTTCTGACCTCATCTTTAAATAAATCGCGTAAAGGTTCAATTAATTTTAAATTCATTTTTTCCGGCAATCCGCCGACGTTGTGATGAGATTTAATTAATACAGCACCTTTTTTATTTTTCATGCCGCTTTCAATTACGTCCGGGTAAATTGTTCCCTGTAAGAGCCATTTTGCTCCGTTAACTTTTACGGCTTCGGCTTCGAACACGTCAATAAATAATTTTCCGATGATGTGACGTTTTTTTTCAGGATCATTTACGCCGGCCAATTCCTTTAAAAATAATTCTGAAGCGTCAACATATTTAATATTTAGTCCCATATTTTCGTAAGATTTCACGACTTGTTCAGGTTCATTTTTTCGCATTAGGCCATGATTTACGAAGACGCAATATAAATTTTTACCGCAGGCCATGTTTACCAGAGCAGCCGCTACACTTGAATCAACTCCGCCGGATAATGCGCAAATAATTTTTTCGTCCTGAACTTTTTCGCGAATAAAATTAATTGTGGAGTCTACAAAATTTTTTATATCCCAATCGCCGGAGCATTTGCAAATATTAAACGCGAAATTTTTTAAAATATTCATTCCAAATTCTGTATTAGCGACTTCCGGATGAAACTGCAGGCCGAATAAATTTTTATTTAAATTTTCAATCGCAGCGGTTACATTTGATTCAGTGTAAGCTGTAATTTTAAAACCTTCAGGCAAATTTGAGACGTTATCGCCGTGACTCATGAGTGCGTTAATTTTGTCTGGAATATTTTTGAATAATTCTGAACTCGAATTAATATTAATTTTGGTGATGCCGTATTCTTTGCTATTACCTGACGAAATTTCCCCGCCAAAAAATTTTGAAATTAGCTGCATTCCGTAACATATTCCCAAAATCGGACAATTAAATTTAAAAATATCTTCGTGAATATTAACAGCATCGGGATCGTTTACGCTGTCGGGACCGCCTGAAATAATTATCCCGTTCGGGTTAAGCTCTTTAATTTTATCTGGTGAGCTGTCCCAAGATAATATTACGCTATGAATTTTTATTTCCCGTAATCTTCGGGCTATTAACTGCGTAAATTGTGAACCGCAATCAAGAATTAAAATATTTTGCAAGTTATACAAACCGTTACAGAAAATTTAAATGTGAAAATCTGCAACGGACTTCACCTGCCTTTCATAAAATTATAAAGTTTTTAGAAAATTTTACGGCAAATTATAAGTTATTTTCATCAGAATTTAATTTTAATTTTGTGTTTGATTTTGATAATAATTTATACCTTTTTTTATTGATATAATTTTTCAGGGTGAAATTTTTAAAGATGCAAATATCCGAAATTTTAGACCGCATAAATACCGCAAAATCTAAAGCGTTTAGAACCGATAAAATTTTTTTCGTTGGAGTCAGTAAAAATCATTCGGTCGACAAAATTAAATTTGCCGAAAATTATATTGATTTCTTTGGCGAAAATCGAGTGCAGGAAGCTCAAAATAAAATTTTAAATTACGGGCCTTGTAAAGTTTCATGGCGTTTAATCGGACATTTACAACAAAATAAAGCGCGTAAAGCTATGGAGATTTTTAGCTCAATTGATTCGCTCGACAGCATAGAACTCGCAAATAAATTAAATAATTTGGCAATCGAGTTTAATAAAATTATGCCCGTCCTAATCGAAGTAAATACTTCAGGCGAGATTAATAAATCCGGAATAACACCAGAAAATTTTTATAAATTATTGGATCATGTTGTCACGCTGGAAAATTTAAAATTAAATGGCCTTATGACCGTCGGACCTTTAACTGATGATGATACAAAAATTCACAAATCGTTCGAACTCTTGAGAAATTTAACCGAACAAGCCAGAATTAAAACGGGTTTGGAACTCCCAATAATTTCAATGGGCATGAGCGACGATTTTGAAACAGCTATTTACGAGGGCAGCACAATGATCAGAATTGGGACGTTGTTATTTGGTGAACGTGATTATAAAAAATAAATTTCATGATAATATTTTCATTTCTAAAATTATAAATTATAAAATTTATGAGGAGGCGTTTAAATTGAATATTTTAAAATTTCTTGGTTTTGACAGCGATGAAGACGACTACGACGATAACAACGAATACGAAGAACGCGCACGAAAAAATAAAAATTCCAGACGCGATAATTTAAAAACAAATTCAAATTTAGGTTCAAATAATTCAGGAGGCAGATTAATTTTATTTAAGGGAGTTGCTTCCGACAGCGATAAAAAAAGATTACGTCAGGCATTTAACGATGGCGCAATGATCTTAATTGATTTGCACGAGTTGAACAGATCGGAGTTTGATGAATCTGGAAAAGATTTTATTACTTTTATGGGCGGAGTTGCGTACGCTCGCGAAGGTGAAATTAAATTTATAGAGCCTGCTCAATATTTAGTAACGCCGAGAGCAGGAATGTTTGAAATTTGGCCTGAAGGAGATCCCCGCGAATGAGCGATTTATTAACAGCTAAAGATGTCGAATTAAAAATATTTAAAAAAGTCCGCTTCGGTGGTTATGCTGTAGCTGAGGTTGAAGACTTTTTAAATCAAGTTGCCGATGATCTGGAGGCTTATGCTAATTTACTGGACGAAAAAGACAACAGAATTAACGAGCTTGAAGCATGGGTGAAAAAACAGGAATCAATGACAGACATGATAAAAGACGCGTTAATACAAGCCAGAAAATCCGCTAAAGATACCGAAGAACAAGCCGCCAAAAATGCAGAACAAATTATTACTGACGCTCAAGCCGATGCCGAAAACCGGGCAACTGAAATTATTGAACAAGCTCGAAAAGATGCAGAAGAAATTATTTTGGAGTCTCAAGAAAAATTATCAGTTTCCGAACGAGCACGCGAAAATATTGATCAGGAATTGGAATCACGCCGTCAAGAAGTTAGGAGCGAATCTGAAAATATTTTGAAAAATGCTCAGGATGAAGCAAAAAAAATTTTAAGGGATTCCGAGAGCAAAGCCGGAGTATATTCAGCGCAAGTCAGATATTTGAGCTTGCAGAAACAGCAATTTATAAAAGATTCTATGTCACTTATAACGGAATTCAGTAAAATTGTAAATAAAGCTCAACAGGATATTGATGACGAAATGAAAAACATTGAAGAAGAAAATTCATTAAATTCACCAGATGAGTTTACAAATGAAAATTACGAAAAGCCTTGAATTAAATTCTTCAGTCCAATACGTTAAGGGAGTAGGTCCTAAACGAGCAGAGGCATTTAAAAAATTAGATGTTTATACTGCTGAGGACTTATTTTTTTTATTGCCCAGGCGTTACGAGGACAGGCGCGAACCTGTGAAAATTGCAGACGTTGAACCGGGGTTAAATAATTGTATTATCGCTGAAGTTGATGAAATTTATTCAAGCGGCGGAAGAACTGAAGCAATTTTAAGCGACGAAACCGGCGAAATAAAAGTTACATGGTTCACCGATAAATTAAATTTTTTATCGGAAGGCATGAAGCTCGCAATTTACGGCCAAGCTGATTATTTTAGGGATGAATTAAAATTTACTCACCCTCAAGTTGAAATTATAAAATATAACAAAAAGCCCTCATTAATTGGCAAAGTATTCCCGATTTATCCTGCGACGGCTTCATTAACGACGCGTACAATAGCTTCAATTATTGAGAATGCGCTCGAACATTACGGAAAAAATTTATTTAAAGAGTTTTTACCCAAAAAAATTTTATTGAAAAATGATTTAATGAATTACCATGAAGCAATTTGTCAAATACATTCACCTGATGATGAAAATAATTTTATTCGTGCTCGTTATAGATTAGCATTTGATGAATTATTTTTGTTGCAGCTTGGAATTATGATGAGGCGCGCTTCAAACTCTGTAAACAAAGCAAAAATTTTAAAGCCCGGAAAATTTTACGATAAATTTATAAAGTCATTGCCGTTTAAAATCACGAAAGCTCAAAAAAACGCAATAAACGAAATTTTTGATGATTTGGCGAATTTATATCCTATGAACAGATTATTACAGGGTGATGTCGGGTCGGGTAAAACTTTGGTTGCGGTCTGTGCGATTTTGGCGGCAGTTGACAGCGGAACTCAAGCCGTGTTTATGGCACCCACTGAAATTTTAGCGCACCAGCATTATATAAAACTTGAAAAAAATCTGTCGAGCTTAGGAATTAAGACGGCATTATTAACCGGCGGTGTTAAAAGTTCTGAGCGGAAAAAAATTTTACAGGGCTTATCAGACGGGAGCATAAATGTTTTAATTGGGACTCATGCTGTATTTTCGGAAGGGGTAAATTTACAAAATCCCGGACTCGTCATAATAGATGAGCAGCACAGATTTGGAGTAATGCAGCGCAACGCATTAATTTCAAAGGGTGAAGCCCCTCACGTTTTAGCAATGACAGCAACGCCGATCCCTCGAACTCTTGTAATTTCTGTTTACGGTGATTTAAATATATCGACTCTTGATGAAATGCCGCCGGGACGAAAAAAAATTATAACGACAGCGTTTACTCCGATTCAAATTTCAATGTTGCCCGGAATGATTCGGGAGCGCGTGAAAAAAAATCAGCAAATATATTGGGTGTGTCCACTTATTGAACAGAGTGAAAGAGATTTGAGCAACGTTACAGATCGTTATGAAATTTTGTGCGAACAGCTTCCGGAAATAAATATAAAAATGCTTCATGGCCGAATGTCAGTCGATGAAAAAAGAGCGATCATGAAAGATTTTTCAGACGGTAAAATTGATTTGCTCGTTTCAACGGTAGTTATTGAAGTTGGTGTAGATGTTCCGAACGCTACATTAATGATAATTCAGGATGCCGGACAATTTGGACTCGCGCAATTACATCAATTAAGGGGCAGGATCGGACGCGGAAAATTAAAAAGTGAATGTATATTACTGGAAAATAATAATATTACGCCGGAAGGTTTAGAAAGAATTAAAGCGATGGTAAACAGTTCGGATGGTTTTGAATTGGCCGAAGAAGATTTAATACAACGCGGTCCCGGAGCAGTTTGCGGAACTCGTCAACATGGAGTAACAGATTTTAGGGTAGCTGATTTAATACGCGATAAAGGAATTTTAAATATTGCTCGTGAGAATGCGCGGGAAATTTTTAACGAAGATCCGGATTTAAATAAATATCCAAAATTAAAATTTGAATTAATGCGAAGGTTGGGCGAAACTTTAGAAATAGCAACGACAGCATAAAAGCATGAAAAAATTATGATTGAGAATAAAAATAAAAATAATATACGCGAAGAATTTTTTAAATATATTTTGTCGCATATATGTTCGAGATTTCAGGCTGAAGAATATTTAAAGCGCAAAAAAATAAACGAATCTGAACGGGAAAATTTATTAAACGAGGCGGAAGAATTAAATTTAATTGATGATTTGAATTTTTCAAAAATATTTATAGACAGCCATTTAAATTGGGGAAATAAAAAAATTTCGTTTGAATTAATGCGCCGGAAAATTTCGCGTGAAAATATTAAGTTGGCTTTTGAAGACTGCGAGAACGAGACATCCCGAATAAAAAAATTTATAAGCGCGTTAAATAATAGTCTTGATGAAAATAAAATAATTTCGAGATTGAGGTCGCGCGGATTTAATGAAAGTTCTATCAGATCGGCTCTTAATAATGATGATATAGAATATTAAATTATTAAAATATTAAATAATTCGGAGGTGTTCAAAATGGCAGAAGAATATGTAACGAAAGATTTATTTAACGAAGTCGTGCGAAGGATCGAGGATAAAATTGATGCTTCAAATGAGAAAATGCGCTTGGAATTTGATGCTATGCGAGCTGATAACGAGGCTTTTAAGGCAGAAATTAAGGCTCAAAACTATGAGTTTCGCGAGTATATTACTAAGGACATGAATACTATGCATCTCGAAATTGGTAAATTACACGCTGATATTGATGGGATGAAGGGGCTTTTAAAATTTTCAATTGGGATTGTCACGCTTGCTGCTTCAATTTTTACGATTGCGAGCGTAATAAGAATGTTTATCTAGCAAAAAAAGCAAAAAAAATTCCTCCTGACCTCAAATTTTCAGGCCGGGAGGAAAAATATTTTAATTTAAAATTAATTAAACAACTCCGAAATTATATCGCTGACTTTTTCAATTTTATTTGCTTTAACGACATTGCTGCCGCAGAAAAATAATCCAGTCTCCCAATTTCCGGCTTGAGCATCAACCAGAGCAGCAGCTATACAAAAAGTTTCACGCGTCTTTCTATATTTGCAATGTGTTAAACAATTTGCGAAACACGGTTTACTCTCGACATTTCCTTCTAAATATTTCGCGACGAAAGGATTTTTAATCGCTCGACCCGGAAGACCTGCGGGACTATGAATTAAAACAACGTCCTCAGCTTTTGCATCAATATAAGCCTGTTTAAATCTTTCTGAAGCATCTCCCTCAACAGTACACGCGAATCTCGTACCCATTTGAGCACCTTTCGCACCTAAATTAAAAACCCGTTCGAGATCATTTTTATCCCAAATCCCTCCGGCTGCTATCACTGGAATATTAATTTTTAATTCATTCTCGACATAATTCACGACATCCGGGACAGCTTTTTCAAGTTTCAACGCCGGATCAAAAACTTGTTCGATCGTCATCGCTCCCAAATGTCCGCCGGCCGTTGCAGGTTCTTCGACAATAAAGGCATCTGGAATTTTATTATATTTTTTCTCCCAATGTCTTGTTATTAAACTTGCAGCCTTCGCAGAACTCACAATCGGTGCTAATGCTACATCCGGAAAATCTTTTGTATAATCAGGAAGTCTCAACGGCAATCCAGCACCAGAAATTATTATATCTGCTCCGCCTTCAGCAGCTGCTCTCACTTGGGTATCATAATCCGTCAGCGCGACCATACAATTAACGGCAATAATTCCATTTGAGCCAGAAATTTCACGGGCTTTTGAAATAGCTTCTTTTATTACGATTTGATTGGCCTCAAAATAATTGTGTTTTTCAATTACATAATGCGGAGAATCATGGCATAAACCAACGCTCGCAATAGTTCCGATAATTCCATTTTTAGCAGCATGTCCAGCCAAATTAAATCCCGAAATATCTACACCCATGCCTCCTTGAATTAACGGAAATTTTGGCTGATACTTACCTATTTTTAAAACAGGCATATTATTCACCTGCATAACACTCCCTGAAAAATAAGATATTTAAAAATTTTGATTAGTATATCAAACGAAAAATTTTAATCATGCTGATTTTTAATGAATTGAAAATAAAAATACGCTAATTTATACAATTAAAATAATTATGATATTAATTTATAATCCGTTTATTAATTCTGAAAATTTTCCTTAGAAAGGTCGTGAACTCATGAGTAAAAAATTTTATTTGGCCTTGATAGCGTTATTATTATTGGTTTTTATTTTTCCGTGTGATGTTCCGGCTGTGCAAAGAATTTTGCAAAAAACTTCCAGAACTCCAAACGGAATTTATTATTACGAATATTATTATTATGAAAACGAAAATAACGAAGATAACGAAAATTATAATTATGATTACGATGAAGATGAAGACGAAGACGACGATGATGAAGAATATTTTTATTATCCCGAACCAGATAACACGCAAATAAATATAAATAAAAATAATAAATTCAAGTTCAATCACAACAAAAATATTTATAATTTCGAACCTAAATTTTCACCGTACAGTCCGGGTTCAGTCAAGCAGGAAGAATTAAATAAAGCTCTCAACGAATTAAATTATATTCGCAGATTGGCCGGCGTTCCTTCGAATGTCAGATTAAATTTTAAATATAACGATCTGGCTCAACATGGCGCAGTCTTACTCGATGCCGTAAATACTTTAACTCACACTCCCGGACGGCCTCGCGATATGCCGGAAAATTTTTATAAAAAAGGTTATGAAGCTACATCTCACGGAAATATTTCATATTCACAATACAGCATTAACGGACAAAAATTTGGGAATATTGATTTATGCGAAACTTTAAAAGGTTATCTCGATGACACCGGGCATAATATGTCAACTTTAGGTCACCGCCGTTGGGTTTTAAATCCGAGATTAAAAGAAACCGGCTTCGGAGTTTCAAACCGTAACGGATATTCTGTAATGTACGTGATCGAAGAAGGCAATAACGGCAAATGGCCCATTAATAGTGAGTTTATTTCATGGCCGGTTAAAAATAATTCGCACCCGTTAAAATATTTTGGTGATGACGTAGCTTGGTCCGTCGTCTTAAATCGTGAAGTGTTCGCAAAATGCCGCGACAAAAATATTAAAGTTAAATTAACTCGTGAACGCGATAATAAAATATGGAATTTCAGTTATGCTAATCATGATGGATATTTTAACGTAAATCATGACGGATATGCTTACGATGAGTGCATAATTTTCAGACCGGATAATATTAATTATGAATCGGGCGACAGCTTCAGAGTCGAAATAACCGGCCTAACTCAAAAAAATAATAACAACGGCAAAATAAATTATAGAGTGAGGTTTGAAGATTAAATTTAAATTTTGAAATCATTTGCGGAAATATTTTTTTATTTAAATTTCGCATTTGGTGAATATAAAAAATTTTTTTCAGGAGGTTATCTTAAATTGAAGAAGCACGTATTAATTTTAGTTGCAGTGTTGGCGGTTTTTGGTGCTGTATGCGCGTGGGCAGCTACTGATGCATTAGTCGGAGCATGTATTTACAAATTTGATGATACTTTCATGACCGGCGTACGTAATGCTATGCGCGTCGAAATGGCAAAATTAGGCGGTGAACTTGAGGTCGTCGACTCCCAAAATAAACAGCCTACACAAAACGATCAGGTCGACACATATATTTCAAAAGGTTCAAACGCTTTAATAGTTAATCCAGTCGACAGAACAGCAGCAGAACCATTGATGAAAAAAGCTCAAGCCGAAAATTTACCGATAGTTTTCGTAAATCGCGAGCCTTATGCAGATGTTATGAACGCTTACGATAAAATTTGGTACGTTGGAGCTAAAGCCGAAGAATCCGGAACTCAATCAGGAGAATTAATTGTAGAATATTTTAAAAAGAATCCAGGCGCTGATAAAAATAAAGACGGCAAAATTCAGTATATTATGATTCGTGGCGAACAAGGACATCAAGATGCTGTATTACGTACAGATTATTCAATTAAGGCCATGAAGGACGGCGGATTTGAACTTGAAGAACTCGGAAGCGATACAGCTAACTGGGATAAAGTTCAGGCAACTGACAAAATGAAGGGATTTATTTCAGCTGTTGGAATCGAAAAAATTGAGGCAGTCCTCGCTAATAATGACGATATGGCACTCGGCGCGATCGAAGCTCTTAAAGCTGAAGGCTATAACACCGGCGATAAATCAAAATATATTCCTGTCGTTGGAGTTGACGCTACTGCTCCGGCACTTGAAGCAATGAAAGACGGCTCAATGTTGGGAACAGTTTTAAATGACGCTGATAATCAGGGAATCGCAGCGGTTAGAGTTGCAGTTGTAGCAGCTGACGAACAACCAGTAACAGAAGAAACAATCGGATATAAAATTACTGACGGTAAATATATTTGGATTCCTTACAGAAAAGTTACAACCGAAAATTATAAAGAGTTCATGAAATAAATTAATTAATTCGTAAATATCTCTCCGGCTGTTTTTAATTTGAATGGCTGGAGGATTTTTTTAAAAATTTTGGAGGTGAATATAATTGCGTAAAATTTTATTTCCTATTTCGATGCTTGCGCTATTAATTTTAATTTTTTCAGTTCCGGCATATTCCCAAGAAATTAAGATCGCAGCATGTATTTACGATTTTAAAGATGCGTTTATGAACAGATTCAGGAATGCAATGGCTAAAGAAGCCGAAATTTCCGGGATTAAATTTGAGATGGTCGACTCAATGAAAAATCAAAATTTACAGTTTGATCAGGTTGAAGATTTAATTTCAGAAGGTGTCAGCGCGTTAATAATAAATCCAGTTAACCGCATGGACATGGGAGCTATTATCGAAAAAGCTAAGGACGCAAATATTCCGATTGTATTCATAAACAGAGAACCGGTTGCAGAAGATTTAAATTTATATGACAGAGCGTATTACGTTGGCTCAAGACCGGAAGAGGCCGGGACTTTATCGGGCTTAATGATCGCAGAATATTTTAAAGCTCATCCCGAAGCAGATAAAAATAACGATGGCAAAATTCAATTTGTAATGCTAAAAGGTGAAAACGGTCATCAAGATATGTACGCAAGATCAAAATATTCTGTTGAGGCAATTTCAGAAGCCGGATATGATCCCGTTGAAGTCGCTTCAGCTATAGCCAATTGGGATAAATTTCAGGCTATGGTGATCTTAAACGGTTTTGTTATGTCGATTGGTGCCGAAAATATTGAAGCGATAATAGCAAATAATGATGAAATGGCTCTCGGAGCTGTCGAGACTTTAAAATCTATCGACTACAATAAGGGCGACCCAGAAAAATTTATCCCGATCGTTGGAGTTGATGGGAATGCCGGTGCACTTTTAGCAATTAATGACGATGAAATGATCGGAACAGTTTTGCAGGATGCTGAGACTCAAGGAGCTTGCGCGGTAAGACTTGCATTAACTGCGGCGAAAGGTCTTGAAATTAATGCCGAGAATATTGGCTATGAAATTTCAAAAGGTTATGACACTTCGGATAATAAATATATTTGGATTCCTTATCAGAAAATTACTAAAGCCGAAAAATTAGAGAAAGGGGAATGAATTTATTTTGAGCGAGTATTTACTTGAAATGAAAAATATAACGAAAACATTTCCCGGAGTAAAAGCCCTCGACAACGTTCAGTTGAATGTGCGTGCCGGAACAGTACACGCATTAATGGGCGAAAACGGTGCGGGCAAATCTACTTTGATGAAATGTTTATTCGGAATTTATAAACCGGACGGCGGAGAAATAATTTTAAACGGCCAAAAAGTTAATATACGTTCAGCAAAAGATGCAATGGATCACGGCATCGCGATGGTTCATCAGGAATTGCACCCGATACGTTTTAGATCTGTAATGGAAAATGTTTGGCTCGGAAGATTTCCCGGACATTTTGGAGTTGTAGATCATAAAGCAATGTACGATGAAACTAAAAAATTATTTGCTGATCTTGAGCTTGATGTTGATCCGTCTGCTATGGCCGGCGAACAGTCCGCAGCAATTTTGCAAATGATGGAAATAGCACGAGCCGTAAGCATCAACGCAAAAATTATAATTTTGGACGAGCCTACGTCATCATTAAGTGATCGCGAAGTTGAACATTTATTTAAAATTATTAATCGTTTACGTGCTCAAGGAGTTGCGTTTATATATATTTCGCACAAAATGAAGGAGATTTTAGAAATTTCCGATGAGGTTTCAATTATGCGCGACGGCACTTATGTAGGGACATGGCCGGTTGTTGATGAGAGCACGGGATTAAAATTAACGATAGATTTTATTATTAAACAAATGGTCGGGCGCGAAATGACGAACCAATTCCCGGAACGTGAAGGCAAACCGTCTGATGAAGTAGTGTTAAAAGTTGAACATTTATCATCACCGTTAAAAAGATCTTTCCAGGATGTTAGCTTTGAATTACACAGGGGCGAAATTTTAGGAATAGGCGGACTTGTTGGAGCGCAGAGAACGGAATTTGTTGAGGCGTTGTTTGGTTTACGCGGAATAGAATCGGGCGAAGTTCATAAGGATGAAAAAATTTACAAAGCCAGATCACCGAGAGATGCTAAAGCACACGGCTTCGCGTTATTGACTGAAGAGAGAAGAGCAACGGGGATTTTTGGGATTTTGCCTATACTTGAAAATACAGTTATTGCGAATCAAAAAAATTATGCGAGCTTAGGAATTTTAAACGACAAAAAACGCGCTGAAGATGCTGCAAGCTCGTGCAAAGATTTAAACGTGAAAGCCCCGTCACTTTCGACACTGATTCAAAATTTATCCGGCGGAAATCAGCAAAAAGTTTTAATAGCTCGCTGGCTGTTGACAAATTCCGATATTTTGATACTTGATGAGCCGACCAGAGGTATAGACGTTGGAGCGAAATACGAAATTTATAATATTATGCTCGGACAAATTAAACAGGGCAGATCAATTATTATGATTTCATCCGAAATGCCGGAATTAATGGGAATGAGCGATCGTATTATGGTCATGTGCGAAGGCCGTGTAACAGGATTTTTGAACAAGGGTGAATACACTCAAGAAAAAATTATGGCACTCGCTACACAGTTTGCAGGACGCGACATAAATAATAAAAATTCTGCAGCTTAAAATTTTGTAAATCAAATACGGAGGAAATTAAAAAAGATGTCTGAAAAACATGTAACGCGCGAAAAATATAACAGTTATTTTAAAATTGTAGGTATTTTAATTCTCGTGATAGGAATTTTATTTTATCTTGCACAAACGATGCCGGCACTCGATGGAGTTAAAAAGGCTTTGAACTTGCGCAAAATTTATGATCTGCCGGTATTTTTAATTATCATTGGTTTATTTGTAGCGTTAAAAGGTTTTGTATCGAAGTCCGAAGGTCAAGAGGTAATATTTTCCGGAAAAAGTTTCGGCGAATTTCTGACCAATAACGCGATTTTATTAGCAATGTTAGTTTTGGTTGTAGTAATTTGTATTTTGCAACCGAGATTTATGCAGATTCGTGTTGCGCTTGATATTTTGACGCAGTCGTCTACAAAATTAATAATGGCTCTCGGAATTTGTTTCACGCTTTTAATAGCTGGTACGGATTTATCAGCCGGTAGAATGGTGGGACTTGCTTCAGTTATTTCGGCTTCGATGTTACAGACTGCGAGTTATGCAAACAGATTTTTCCCGGACATGCCTCAAGTGCAATTATATTTGCCGATAGTTTTAGCGATATTAGCGTGTATGATTTTTGGAGCTTTAAACGGCTTTTTAGTTGCAAAATATGACATGCATCCATTTATAGCGACATTGGCGACGCAAGTTATAATTTATGGAACGTGTTCATTATATTTTGATATGCCGCCTAACAATTCCCAGCCGATTGGAGGAATACGCCCGGATTTTGCAGCACTTGGCCAAATGAGATTATTTTCAGGAATATATAAAGGCTTTCCGGGAATTTCGATTTTAATACCGATAGCGTTAGTAATCTGCGTAATAATTTGGTTTGTTTTAAATAAAACAGTATTCGGCAAAAATGTTTATGCTATAGGCGGAAATCGTGAAGCAGCTGTAGTAGCAGGAATAAACGTATTTAAAAATATTATGGGAATATTTATTTTAGCTTCATGTTTATACGGGATCGCGGGAGTTTTGGAGGCTGCTCGTACTGCTGGAGCGACAAATAATTACGGAAATGGTTACGAACTTGATGCAATAGCTGCGTGCGTTGTCGGAGGAGTTTCATTAAGTGGAGGAATCGGAAAAGTCGGCGGGATAATCATGGGAGTATTAATTTTCACGATTATTCAATATGGTTTACAGTTTATAAATGTTTCTCCGATGTGGCAACAAGTTATAAAGGGTGTAATTATTGCAGTAGCGGTTGCCATTGATTTAACGAAATACCGCAGAAAATAAAATTAATTCCGTAAATATAAAGCGTAAAAAAATAAAAAATTTCCCCCCGATTAAAAATTTAAGGTCGAGGGGATTTTCATATATCAGTCATGATTTTTCATAATGTCGCATTAAATTTAATATGTTACTTGTGAAATGTGAACTCATAAAATTTTGTTTAACTCTTGTTTTTGCTGATTCTCCCATTTTTAACCTGAGCGCAGGATCATCAGCTAATTTTTTTAGGGCTTCGGCGTATGCTTTTGCGTTTTTATTTTCGACTTCAATCCCCTGAACACCATTCACGCACAAAAAATTTACACCTGAACCGGGAATATTAAACGTGACAGCAGGTTTACCAAAATACATGGCTTCAGCGAGAGCAATTCCGAACGCTTCATTTTTGGTTATGGAAGAGAAACAAAATATATCCATAGCAACATAATAAGCGATCATATCTTCATTACTTATCCTGCCAAGAAATTTAATTTTTTCATCACCGGATGCTTTTTTTATTAATTTGCCCGTTAGTTCTCCTTTGCCTCCTATAAAAAATTTAAATCGATTGTCGAGATATTTCGATGCTTCGATTAAATATTCAAATCCTTTATAAGGGACATGCCTCCCTATACTGAAACAAATTATTTTTTGAGGATTATCCTCGCGTATTTTTTCGGCTTTTTCACGAATAGCATCAGTAATTTTCAATCTATTTTCATCCACACAATTAGGGATCACTGTACATTTTTCGCGAAATTTTGATAAATACGGACTCCCATCAATATATAACGGACTTGTTGCGATCACGGCCTCTGCTCGTTTCAATAATTTAAGCGTCTGAAAATGAAATAATTTACCTAAAAATTTTTGTCTAACTATATCCAGATGCCAATATAAAATTAATTTGAAATCCTGATCAGCATATTTTAAAAGGTAGTGCGCTTCAAATGGGTTGGGATAATGAAAAATTACAATATTTGGCTTAAATGATTCCATTAAATTTTTTAATTCTCTTGCAAAAGTAAATGACAATGATTGAGAAGCCTTTTTCATAAAACATCCGCAACGTATTACTTCAACGCCATCGACTTTATCATGAACTGTTTCACGCCTATTACAAATATAACCGCCGTCACTTACTGTTTCATTGAAGCAAATAATTTTTTGCTCGTATCTTTCGACCGTTGCTATTGAGTTGGCAATATCTCGCGCCACTTGTTCTATACCGCCCATGCTGGGATACATATAGCTGGAAATTTGTAATATTCTTAACAATTCATTATCGCTCCTGATATTCTTGCTCCCTTAAAATACTGTTTAAATTTTACGTATTCTATCACAGGCAATTAAATAAAATAAAAAATATTCTCCAAATGTTAAAATTAAAAAGCTAATAATAAAAAAATTATTTCAGGAGGATAAAAATAAAATGTTCGAGATAATTTTACAGGAATTTAAAAAAATTTACGGAACCGATCTAAATATTGAACCCACAAAATTTTTTGCTCCGGGCCGCGTCAATTTAATCGGCGAACATACTGACCACGAAGGCGGAAACGTTTTCCCATGCGCTATTAATTTGGGAATTTATGCACTCGCTAATTTGAGGCCGGGAAATTCGGTCAGATTATGCTCATTAAATTTTGACGAAAATAAAACACCGTTTGAAATAAATTTTAGTGACATAAAATTACAGGACAGCATTAAATGGGTTAATTATCCTTTAGGCGTTATAAACATTTTACAAAATCTCGGACATAAATTTAATTCTGGAATCGACATTTTATATTACGGCAATTTACCCGACGGCGCAGGCTTATCATCATCGGCTGCAATCGAAGTTTTAACAGCAAGAATTTTTAATGAACTTTACAATTTAAACCTCGATGGTGTTGACCTCGCTAAAATTTCCCAGCGCGCTGAAAATGAATTTGTCGGAATGCATTGCGGAATAATGGATCAGTTCGCCGTCAGCATGGGCAAAAAAAATAACGCTGTATTATTAAATTGCTCAAGCTTAAAATATTCTTATGCTCCTTTAAATTTGGATTCCTGCAAAATTATTATTACAAATTCAAACGTACAGCACTCGCTCGCAGGCTCTGAATATAATTTACGCCGTGAACAATGCGAAAACGCTTTAAAAGATCTTCAGACCGTGAAAAATATAAAATGTTTATGCGATTTGACACCGGAAGAATTTGAAAATTTATCAGGCTCAATCAAAAACCCCGAAAGTTTTAAGCGCGCAAAACATGTAATTTATGAAAACGCAAGAACATTAAACGCAACGGAAAAATTAAAAGCCGGAGATTTAAAGGCATTCGGGAAATTAATGGATGAGTCTCATATCTCTTTACGCGATTATTATCAAGTTACAATTTTTGAGCTTGACACTTTAGCCGAATTAGCTTGGAAAATTCCCGGAGTTTACGGCTCTCGAATGACCGGCGGAGGCTTTGGAGGTTGTACGGTCAGCATCGTCGATAAAAATATTATTGACGAGTTTAAAAATTCAGTCGGCGAAAATTATAAAAAATCAACTGGACGCAGCGCAAGTTTTTATATCGTCGATACTTCGGACGGAGCAAATAAAATTTTATAAACTTGACGGATTAAATTATGACGGCTAAAATATTCACGATTTTTTAAGGCGACATAGCCAAGTGGTAAGGCCGAGGACTGCAAATCCTTTATCCCCAGTTCGATTCTGGGTGTCGCCTCCAGTCTAGCAAAATAAATAAAATCCCGTCATGAAATAATGATCCCTAAAATATATAAAATGTAAAATATAAAATGTAAAAATAATTTCGCATTGAGACTGAGACATTTTAAGGAGAAAAATTTTTGATGAGCAATGAGACTCATACTTCACGAGCCGTTTTAATATTTTTAAGTATTATATTGTGTATAACGGTATTAAATTTATTTTTGACATTGTATATTATGCTAGTGATGACGAACAAAGCAAAATTTAATTTTAGAGCCGGCGACACGTACAGATTTGGGAAATATCATGACTCCGCAATAACTTGGCTCGTTTTAGATGTCGATGAGAATAATAACCGGGCTTTACTCATCACGAAGAACGCATTATTTGAGAGAAAATTTGATGACAGTTCAAATTTATGGCCGGACAGCAATATTTATAAATATCTTAATGGAAGTAATTCGCCGATAAATTTCACTGAAGAGGAAGCAGGAAAAATTTACACTGATCCAGAACGCGGCAAAATATTTTTATTGAGCACTGATGAGGCTAGTAACTCCGATTATTTTGCTGATGATGATGCTCGAAAATGTAATTTTAAGGGGCTTGCGTGTTATTGGTGGCTAAGGTCTTCGGGCAACAGCGGAAATTATGCGAGCGTAGTAAGTTCGTCCGGGAAAATTGATTTATTTGGCGATCGTGTCAGTAATAATGATATTGCGATCCGTCCGGCTTTATGGATCAATCCGTAATTTAATAAAGATTTAAAATAAAATAATTATGCCGCATATAATAGCAATCGAAAAAGGCGAAGCACAACGCAGACAATTAAGCGAAAAAATTTCGGAGCTTGAGAAATCCGGCTGGCCTTTAACCGGCAAATATGAAGCTGATAATTTTAAGGACTGGAAAAATTTATTTGAAAACATTTTAGCACCGGGATTATTTACGCAGAAAGAAGTAATAATAATTGAGAGTGCGGAAATTTTGGGGAATTTTCCGGATTTATTAATTTCGGCCATTGAGGACAAAAACGCCGATTGCAATTTAATATTATTGTTTAATTCGGATTTAAAGAGCCTGAAAAATATAAAATCCAAAATTGAAATTATTGCGCCGGAGCCTGCAGTATCGCCTTGGGGCCGTAAAAAATGGCTTGAAGATTTAGCGAAACAAAATAACATAAAAATTTCAGATGACGCAATAAATTTATTGAGCGACAATATAGAATCTCAAGAAGAATTACGATCGGAATTAAATAAATTATTTATATTTTCAAACGGTAAAGAAATAAAAATTTCAGATGTTCAAAATTTGTCATTTGATGAGGGAGGTCAAGCTCAATTAAAATTTTTGGATGGAGTCTGCGATTATAAAATTTTTGATGTTGCTTCAAGTTTAAAATATCTGCGCAAAAATCCGGTAATGATAATTTTAACGGCTTTAACTAACAGATTACGCCCGGCCATGATGTTAGCATGTTTTCCGAACGATAAGGACGAAGCATTAAAATCAATAGGATTAAATCCCGCGAAAAAATACGCACTAATGAAAGCAAATAACGCATTAAGAAATTACGGAGCAGAAAATATAAAAAAATTCATGATGAAGGCCGTAAAACTTTCATATTTGGAAAAAACAAATTATTCCGAAGGGTGGCCGGGTTTTGAAATAATATTATGGGAATTAATTATGAAATTGTAATATAATGCGTTAAAAATTTTGGGAGGTGAATAAAAATGAGTTTACAAGTTACGTCTATGTTATCGGCTGGATATTTAGAACCCGTTAATAATTTCAAAAATTTAAGCCAAATTAACGAGTCCGATGAATCAAAGCAACAACAAGAACAAAAAATTTTATCTGAGGAGCAGGCTATAAAAGCAAAATTGGGGTCTGCTGCAGAAGTTCAGACGACTTATCATTATGCGCTTGGAACAGATGGCCGGCGTTATATTACTGGTGCTTCTGTTACGATGAAGGGCACTGAAGCGGAATTAAATCGAGTTGGCGGAGGGATTACTGTTCAGGATTTACAGAGCAAAATCAAGGAGCTTGAACAGGAGCGCGAAGACGAACGCAATTTAATTGAGCAGGCTCAAAAGGCGCATAATAATAAAATTCGCGATAATGATGAACTTTCAGAAGAGGAAGAAGCTCAAGTGCGTGAGCTTGAAAGTGCACAACGCGAAGTCGTAGCTCATGAACATGCACACCAAGCATCAGCCGGAGAATTTGGGGGCGGAATAAGTTACACATATACTCAAGGCCCTGACGGTAAAAATTACATAACTGGCGGAGAAGTTCCGATACATTTGCGCGCTGGTTCTACACCTGAGGAGACTCTCGAAAATATGCAGAAAGTTCGTTCAGCTGCGACAGCTCCGAATGATCCATCGAGTCAGGACATGAAAGTTGCGGCGAAGGCTTCAGCAATGGCGATGCAGGCACGTCAGGAAATTTCAAATGATAATGATGATCCTGAAGAATCTAAAAATAATTTCAGCGCGAAAATAATTCAGGGTACGCCTGTGATTGATCCTGCTGGAAATGTTGACGATTCGCGAGACCCGAATAAAAACGGTGCAGCTTCGGTTTTAGCTTCGGTGAGGGCGTATCAAATTCAATCGCAAGCGTTTATAAATCCTGCGGCGTGAAAAATTTTAAAAAATTGAATCATGAACGAAATTAAAAATTAATGATCCCTCTGGATAAATTTAAGTTAAAATATCTGGAGGGAATTTTGTAGAATCAAAAAAATAATTTTAAAAATGGGGGTTGACAAAATAAAATGAGTATGCTTGAATCATCTCATCTCATCTCATCTCATCTCATCTCATCTCATCTCATCTCATCTCATCTCATC
>ERZ842401.2100-NODE-2100-length-27168-cov-15.363257_pt1 | contig 27168 bp, 27 predicted proteins | sample MGYA00521270_ERZ842401 | MGnify/ENA primary metagenome ERZ842401 (study PRJEB31892, sample SAMEA3878208) | bioreactor metagenome | biome: Moose rumen | place: Sweden | collected 2011-10 | study: EMG produced TPA metagenomics assembly of the PRJEB12797 data set... | reverse complement strand
AGAGCATAGACAAATCGCAAGCCAATATCAACGGTGAATGGTTATACAGAAATTATGTCTATGACGCAGCAACGGCGTAACATTTTCTGCGTATTAAAGAGAAAAACAAATATAGAAACAAATAAAAATACCGCCTATGACAAAAAACGATTAAAAGGCAACATACATAAATAATAGCGTTTTAGTTTGATACTTGGACTCTGAAAAGCCGGACACTTTTATTGAGTCGAATATACCAAGGACAAGCCGAAATGCTCACGTGAAGCGTGGGCTATGTCCGTGGATATTTGGTAAGAAAGGTAGTGCAGAAATCCTCAAGACCCGAATTGAAGCAACTTAGCACCACGCTCTTTTTATGTGCCTATTTCTGAAATCCTATTGGTGCTAATGGAACAAGCCGATAATCCATACCAAATAGTAGGCACAATCTTAAAAAATGTAAATGTATGTTAAACAAGAAAACTCTGCTATTCTCTATGATAGCAACTATCCTACTCACAAGTTGTAATCCGTCTGTCATCAATGAAAATGATGCTAAATTCCTTGCTGCCTGTGCTGGTCAACCTCGTTGGGTCGCAAGCGAACTCTATGATTATGTCATAGCAACTTATGAAGCCTCTATCCGTGAAGATGGCGATGATGAAGAACTTGGTGATATTGTTTTTGAAGAAGGTGACGATATGTGGAACCTTTCAGTTCTCAACGAAAAAGAAGACGATTACGGCGATGCCATTACCGAATGGGATTTATACAACTTTATCCATGACGGAGAAATGCCTGTTTCCAATGCAGACCAATATACGGCTATGCAAAATGGTTTTCTCGGTGCGCTCTTTGGTGTAAGCAATCAGATGCAAAGTAAGAAACGAGCCTTCAAGACAGCCAAAGAAGTATGCAACGGCAATTTCAAACCGCTCATGGAAAAGATATGCGATAAAGTGGAGGTCTATGACTATCGCGAAAACGAGACGGAATCAAGTAAAAGAGTGACGGTTTATGATGTTGTGTATAAAGTGAATGACCAATGCTATGTCTATTGTACCATTCACGACATGAATGACGGTACATTCGAGACCAATTATGTCAAGGCTGCAGAAATGTTTTCTAATCTTGGTTTCTAAAATTCTATTGCAATGAAATCAAAACAATTAGACCAAGAGTGCAAAGATTGTATTGCAAAAGCTGGAGAGGAAGAACTCAAACTGGTGTATCGCAAAAATAGACATAGAGACATCTCTATGGTCATTGTTTGCATTGTTGCCATCATCGCTATCGGCATTGAAGTACCACTACTGCACTGGTGGGCAATACTATCTGGTATTCTTACGCTCATAGTGCCATTTATCTTTTACTGGTATTATTGCTATATGGATTAACTTTCTAAAACTAAAATAATATGAATTACGAAGAATATGTAGAAAGGTTCAACCGTCGTGCAGATGTGTTCTCTTTGGATATTGACAAAGATATTGATATGAGAAAGTCTTTAATAGAACAGGAAGACGAGTTGTGGAATGAGTGGGCAATGACTTATTCGCCGGAAGAATTAAAACAATTCTGCTTTGACGGACTACTTGCAGGTCGCAATAAAGACCCTAAAGAAGAAGAAAAGAAATGGTTAAATGCCAAACGCAGAGTGTTGTTTTTTATGAAAGACACCAACGGCAATCCCGATGACGACATCCGTTCTTGGCATATCGGCTGGGAGACCTACGAAGACGGTACCATCAAACCATTACACCGCTTTTATATAGTTTTGCTCAAATGGCTTTGGGCTCTCAATGAAGTTACTGCTGACCATCTTCCTGTATTCGACAAGACCAAAGAAGAGTACATCGAAGCTACATGGCAATATCCTATGGCACAGGTAAATGGTAAAAAGATTTCAGGCGGTGCACAAGTTAGCAATGAGGTGTTGTGGCTGTATTTCGAAAGAGATACATGTGGCCTTGCCAGACAATTCCGTTTACTAAATCCTAACATCATTGTATGTGGTGGAGGTAGCGGTACTTTGTGTCAATATGTTATGGAGTATCTATATCAAAACTACTTTTTCGAAAAGATTAACAATTGGTGTTATTATTGCACCTCGTTAGATCTGCTTGTGATTGATAGTTATCATCCGTCGTCTCGCATCAGCGATGAGGAAAAGTTTGATGCTATGATTGCTGCCGTGCAGCAGTTCTACAAATACAAGGCACTCAAAGAGTCATTGATTCAACAATAAAACATATATGTTTAACCAAATAAATCTTTAATAATTATGTCATTATTTAAAGCAACAATTACCCGTGGATCGGGTACTATTAACGGTCAGCGAGTTGAAAAAGGAATGAGTGTTGAAGTGGTCGCTAATTCCATACAGACACTCGAAGGGAAGCAGAAGATTGCAGAGGCTTTCAAAGCAAAATATGGTTTAGATATTCAGAAAATAGGCTACTCATTTATTAGTAGCGTTAATATGAATATCCAGAAGATTTGATGTTTTAACAAGATTGATTTATCAAGCGACGCCAAGCGTCACGCCTAACCGCGTGACGCTTATTGTTTGCAAGAATTGAATACATATAATTGCGTGAATGTGTGAATCTGTGAATCTGTGAACTTGTGAATGCTTAATAATCGGATGTTTACGGAAAAGGCTTGATAGTGGCGCGAGAGTGGCTGATTGACGGCTACGATTCGGCGATGAGAACAATACCCCTAAATCTTAACAAACGGCAATTTGCATGTCCTTTCAGTAAGCAACATTCAAAATGGTGTAACACGGCTTGGATAGCAGGTTACTACAGTGGAAACATCGTAAAAATACGGGCAGACAAATACGCCCGAAAACAATAAACGGCGTTCTGTACAGACTGACAAGAGGAAGATATTTATTTGCTAACAATATATAAAAATCGCACATTTTATTAGGTGGTAATAAATAAAGTGTACGTAGCGTTTTATATAAAAGAAGATTCAAAAATGGCAGTATCCTTGGAAACTTTTCGCACCCTAATTAAAGAGGGACAAGAACCGATTGAAGCGGTAGAACTATATGACCGTCCGTTTGATTTTGAACAGACAGGCAGATATGTGTTGGTTGGCGTAAGACAATCAGGGAAGTTGTATATGCTCTACAAAAGAGCCAAACAACTTCTAACGGAAGGACATTCTTTAGAAGAGTTTATATAGAGATTTTGATGATGAGCGACTTATTTCTTGTTGCCTTTGGCAGAAGTCATAGCCTATTAAGTCATCCGCTGTTGCGGAAGATTTTTTCACTTGGCATAATTTTTGTAAAGAATTATAAATGCGTGCCTTTACGCATAAAGACGTATCTGACAAATCAAAAACCAAATACAAGATGAGAAGTAATATTGATGGCGAGTGGAAATGTGTGGCAAAGGCTTACAACCAAAATTCCAACACTATCTCCAAGTAATTTTTACAGATAACCCATCTTACAGTAAGACCTTATTAAACCCATGCGGTTCATAAGGTCGTATTTCAACCGATGATTTACTATTTTTCCGCTACGGGCAACAGCCGACATGTGGCTGACTGTATCGCCGAAGCCCTCGGCACACAAGCGCATTCCATCGAGACCGCAAGTACTGAAATCGTTTTGAAGGACAACGAGCCGCTCGGGTTCGTCACGCCCACCAACTGGAACGAACTGCCGCTGCTTGTGCGTGAGTTCATTCAAAAAGCCGACATTCGTCCGGCGCAAAACAACTACGTTTTCACGGTTGCTACATACGGTTTCGTGCAGGGATTTGTCTGCGAGGACGCGCGCCGTGAGCTAAAACGCAAAAGCATCGTTATGAATGCCGGTTTCTCGGTCAAGATGCCGGACAACTGGACGCCGATGTTCGACCTCTCCGATCCTGCGAAAGTGCAGCAGCAGGTCGATGACGCCGAGCCGCAGATAGACGAGGTGATAGCGATGATTAAAGCCTGTGTGCAAGGCAACAAGAGCCATGACCGAATGCCGTATTTCTTCCGTCCGTTCACGGATAGATTGCTGACATACGAGCGTCAGACGAAGTTCTTTGCGGTGGATAAGGCTGCTTGTATCGGCTGCGGTCTGTGTGCCAAGAAATGTCCTGTGCAGGCAATCGAAATGCAGCCCGCAGAAAAGACCGAGACCAACAAACCGGGCAAGAACACCGTTTGGACGGCAGAGCGTTGTGCACTATGCCTCGGTTGTCTCCACCGCTGCCCGAAGTTCGCCATCAGTTACAACAACAAAACGCAATCCCACGGGCAATATCAGCATAGCAAGTATTGGAAGGGAAAATAAACGGGTTCTATGAACGTAGAGGATTATCGCGATTATTGTCTTTCGCTCGGAGATGATGTAGAGGAAAAACTGCCGTTCACGATGTTTAAGAGCGGGGAGAACGTATTGGTTTTCTATGTCGCGGGACACATGTTTGCATTCTTCGACATAGTGGACTACTCGGTGGTAACACTCAAATGCCAGCCCGAACGGATGGACGAACTGAAAGCCGAATATGACTGCATCGGCAAACCTTACAACGAGTCGCACAAATACTGGTTAGGTATCAATCCGCGCATTGCACCGGATGAGTTACTCAAAGACCTCACCCGCAATTCGTACGAAATAGTGAAAACCAAATACAGCAAAAAGAAATGACCGAATACGAGAAGATGCTTCATAACCAGCCGTATGACTATACGGACGAGGAGATACAGGCACGTATCAAACAGACCTATTACGCCATGCGTGATTTCAATCAGTGTGGCGCATGGGACATGGATGAGTTACGCCGTTGTACAAAAGCCTTGCTGCCTAATGCCCATCCGTCGGCACTCGTTATCCCGCCTTTCCATTGCGACCACGGTGACCGAATAACGCTCGGTGAAGGTGTGGTCATCAATTTCAATGGCGTTTTTCTTGACGGAGGTGGCATCACTATCGGCAACCATACTCTTATCGGACCTAACTGTCAGTTGCTCACGCCCGATCATCCGCATAACTACTTAGAACGCAGAAAAACCATTGAGACAGGGCTTCCGATTTGTATCGGTGATGATTGTTGGCTTGGTGGGGGAGTGATTGTCTGTCCGGGTGTTACCATCGGCAATCGAGTCATTGTAGGAGCAGGTTCGGTCGTAACGCACAACATCCCTGATGATGTGGTCGTTGCCGGCAACCCCGCACGAATAATCAAGAATCAGCGCTTGCAGTAAGCGATATGAAGCAGGTAGAGTTTGCGGACATATTATCTACGGAGTTGCAACTCGCCCACACGGGCTATCTGACGCACGCGCTGTGTCTGCAAGGAACGGCGACGCTGCTTTTCAACGGAGGCAAATACACTGTCCGCCGGAATGATTGCGTCATCGTGCATCGCAGCGAATTATTGTCCGTGGAGAACCCGTCGCCGGATTTTCAGGCCACAACGGTCTATGTGCAGACGGAGTTTATCCAACTGGCGACTCCTCAGTCCAACTACGGCATGCGTGGTCAGTTTATGCTCTTCAACGACCCGGTCATGCATCTCTCGCCGGAACAGGCAGAGCGTTGTCTACGTAATTTCGAGGTCATCCGTGAGCGCACCGCACAAACGGATCATCGTTTCTACCAGCAGATAGTGGCGAATGCCGTGCAGGCGATGATCCTCGACTTCTTTGATTTCCATGTGTCTCTGTACGGCATGGACGAAGTCATCACCTCGCCGCAGGCGGACTTGCTACAGCGGTTCCTGCAACTCCTTGAAGACAAGAACTACTACGAGCACCGCGACATCGGCTGGTATGCGGACAAACTGTGCGTCACGCCGAAGTACCTGTCCGAGACCACCAAAGCCATCAGCGGTTTTGCTGCCAACTACTGGATAGACCGCTATACAGCATTGGAGATCAGCCGTTTGTTGCCGCAGCAGCAACTGTCCATCGCCGACATCGCCTACAAGATGAATTTCTCCTCCATCTCCCATTTCACCCGCTTTGTTCGCACCCAATTAGGCATCAAACCGACCGACCTGAGGCAGTAAAAAACACCCCAAACAGCATTTTCTGTAAAAAGTGCAAAAAATGCCGTAATTTGTGTAACAACGGATTACGGAAATTGTTGTACTTTTGCACCGGATTTCGAAATAATCGATTTATAACATTTCAAATGCTATACAATTATGAACATGTATGAGAGAAGGAATACCGGTGAATGGCAGGAAACCATTCAACTATCAAACGGTGTTGAGATGCCGTTGCTGGGTTACGGAGTATTTTTAGTTCCTCCACAAGAAGCAGAAAGATGCGTAGCAGACGCTCTTTCAGTTGGTTATCGTTTAATTGACACGGCACAAGCCTACTTCAACGAAGAAGGTGTCGGTGCTGCTATTGAGAAATCCGGCATACCGCGTAAAGATATTTTCCTTGTTACCAAAGTTTGGATTTCCAATGCAGGCGAGGACAAAGCCTATCAGTCAATCCTTGATAGCCTGCACAAACTCCGCACGGATTATATTGACTTGCTGCTTATTCATCAAGCCTATAATGATGTGTTCGGCACGTGGCGTGCTATGGAACGAGCCTATAAGGAGGGCAAAGTGAGGGCAATCGGTGTGAGCAATTTCCAAGCGGCGCGTTTTTTTGACTTTGCGCACTATGTTGATGTCAAGCCGATGGTCAACCAACTGCAATGCAACACACTTGCAGCACAAGAGAGCATACAACCCGTTCTGGCGGAGTTTGATTGCAAGACAATGGCTTGGGGTCCTCTTGGCGGACAAGGTGCAGAGGGAATCATCAAGAGCGAACTGCTTGCAGGTATAGGCGCGAAATACGGCAAATCTGCCGCACAAGTGGCCCTGCGTTGGCTCACCCAACGCGGTATTGTGGCGATACCTAAATCCTCGCATAAAGAGCGTATGGCAGCCAATCTCAACATCTTTGATTTTACATTGTCAGATGACGATATGAAGCAGATTGCGACTATGAACCAATCGGACACCGGTTTCATCAACTTTAATGATACTAACTTTGTTAAACATCTTATAGAAACATACGGATAAAAATGGATTACAAGAAAGGAACCGTTTATGAACTCATGGACGCAGGCGGACCGACAGACGTGCGCGAACCCTACTTCAAAGAAGCAGTAGATGAGATGATGCGGTCACGCAAGCTCTGCGCCATTGCTAACGCCAAGATGCCGGACGACATGAGTTATGTCGCCGACCTCGAAGAACTCTTCGGGCGCAAACTGGACGATGTGCGTATTCTAACGCCGTTCATCTGCGATTTTGGCAACCGCGTACGCTTTGGCAAGGACGTGTTTATCAACCACTCTGCCGTATTGAGTGCGTCAGGTGGCATTGAGTTTGAGGACGGAGTGGCAATCGCACCCTGTTTCCGTGTGGCGACTATCAACCATAATTTCAACAACCGCCACACCATTTATACCTACGGCAAAGTGACCATTAAAAAGAACGCATGGATAGGCATGAACGTAACCGTTTGTCCGGGTGTGACCATCGGCAAATACGCCGTTGTGGCAGCCGGAGCGGTAGTTACCAAAGATGTGCCGGACTACGCCGTAGTGGGCGGTTGTCCTGCCAAAGTCATCAAAATGCAAAATCCCGAAGAACAACAGGAATTATGAGAAAACTATTCACCCTCGCGCTGGCGTCACTGTCTATGGTTGCCTGCACACAAAACAACAAAACACAAATGGAAAACAAGAAAGCATTGGTAGTCTTTTTCTCCCATGCCGGAGATAACTACTCAGTAGGAAACATCAAAGTGGGCAATACGAAGATTGTTGCCGATTATATCAGCGAACTGACGGGAGCCGATCAGTTTGAAATCGTCACGCATAAGTACGACGGAATGGCGTATAAGCCTCTCTGTGACTTGGCACAAGACGAACAAATCAAAGATGAGCGTCCTGCGTTTGAAGGAGCCATCATAAAGAAGGACGGAACGAAAATTGAAAAGCCGACACAAACCGATTTCGACCAATATGAGGTTATCTTCATCGGTGGTCCGGTGTGGTGGGGTACGTACCCGCAAGTGATGTTCACTTTCTTTGACACCTATGACCTGAACGGCAAGACACTTTATCCGTTCACTACTCACGAGGGCAGCGGCTTGGGCAGTTGCGTGCAGGACGTGAAGAAAAACTACCCGCGTGCCGATGTGCAGAAAGGGTTCAGCCTGTATGGGCACGATGTGCGCAGCGGCAAAGCAAAAGTGGAGAAGTGGATTAGCGGACTCAATCTGAAGCAATAAGCAGATGCCGGCATTTCGCAAGGGTGTAATAATCCACCTATCACCAACTGATAAGTGGTAGAAAATCGAGAGAAGCGCAGATATCAAGTCTGCGTTTTCTTTTGCCCTTAGCCAATAGATTTCCTCACGCACCGCACCGTCCCTCGCAAATGTCAGCCCCCTTGACAGCCCATTTGTAGCCGCTTTGAAGCCTATAAACACGATAGATACACGATAGATATACGATAGATACACGATAGATATACGTTAGATAAACGATACATTCTTCGGATTTCATAAAGTCCGCCTGTCCCGCTTCGCGTTTCTGTCCCGTAGGTGTCTCGTCTTTGGGTCGTGTTACCCCAAATCTTAATAATCGGCAATGAATAAAAGGGGAAGAACTAAAATAATGCCCTTCCCCTTCTAAAGAATATAAGTACTAACGATTATTATCAGTTAGCCGGAGCCCATTTGCAACGAACGGGCGAGATGATCGCGCCTTCTTTCTTCAACTCGGCGAAGGCTTTATCAACTTCTTTGCGGTCGATACCTGTGATCTCCGCAATCTTGCCTGCGTTGACGGGTTGTCCGTACTCACGCATAGCTGCTAATACTTGCTCTTTCATAATGATCGTTTTTTGTTTTATAAATTACTTCTTTTCAGGTAGTTTGATGTATTGTACCAAACCTCTTACGGCGAAATACAAACAGATTACACCCATGATATAGTACCACGGATTGGCTTCAAGTGAGAAGAAATCAGGAGCAATAGCCAACCACATGTTGCACCACGGGTTGAAGGAAACCAATGCCACGCAAATCAGCACGATATGCAGCCAAAGACTGTAACCTTTGCGTGTCTTGCGGGCCTCCATGACAAGTCCGGGGACTATAGTAATCAGTACTTGGGTGAAAATCCAGAATTTCCACATTGTGGAGTCATGCAACTCAAAGCGCAGCAGGTTCAAGCCGACATAGAAGCATACAACCTGAATAGCGATGGTCTTCAGCATCTCTTTGGTGCTTGTGCCCGGTTTGAAGTTGATATCTTTCTCATAGGTGCAGGCGCGCTGCAAACTATACGTTTCCATGCCCACCCAAATGGCTTCGCCGATAGCAAGCAACAAGAACAATAGGAAATGGTCGTACTTTAGCCAAGCATCAAGGAATACCCAGATACCCATAAAGTCCGCTGCAAAATAGAAAGTGTGCAACCAAAGAGGATACGGACCGACTTTCTCTTTCTCAGTCAGATAGATAGGAATTATATATACCAGCAGACCGAAGATGACTGCTAATCCAACAGCAATCCATGCGCCAACCCAGCCGTCGGCTCCGATGGAAAGATGGTCAATAAAATCTTGAGGTGACACATCGCCTTGCGGGTATCCCGAAGTCAAACGTTCAAAGATATTCATGACTCATTTATTTGGATAATTCGTCAACAATGTTTTGTTCAAAGTCCTTCGGTTCTGCTACGGGCGCAAAACGTTGAACTGTCTTACCGTCACGGGAAACGAGGAACTTGGTGAAGTTCCAGAGGATGTCGCTGTCTTTCTTGTAGGTCTTACTGATACCTTTGAGCATGACGTGCGTAGCTTTGGCTTTGACGCCTTTGTACTCCTCTGTCGGGGCTTGCTCTTTGAGATACTCAAAGATAGGATTGGCATTTTCACCGTTGACGTCAGACTTAGCCATCAGCGGGAAGGTCACACCATGGTTGAGACGGCAGAACTCCTCTATCTGTTCATCGCTGCCCGGCTCCTGGTTCGCGAACTGGTCGCAGGGGAAACCAAGGATGACGAAACCTTGGTCCTTGTATTTCTTATAGAGCTCCTCCAAACCGTCATATTGCGGAGTAAATCCGCATTTGGAAGCGGTGTTAACGATGAGGATTACCTGACCTTTATAATCAGCGAGATTTACTTCTTTACCCTTATTGGAGAGGGTAGTGAAATCATAAATTGTTGCCATAATTTTATTAGTTTTTGTTGTACACGAAGTGAGTAAAAGCACGGTGCATACTATCCGAAGCATGCACCGTAGTGATTTGAATATTGACATATTACATCATTGCAATAAGGAAGTTTTCGTAGCCAATCTTTTCGATCAGATGGAGATACTGTGCTTCCCACGCCATGTGGTCTTTCTCATCATCAATCCATTTCTGGATGAGTTTCTGGGTAGGATAATCGTCCTTGAATCCTTCGAGCAGGTTGCTCATGATATGTACAGCCTCCGGCTGGTAGTCTGACTCTATCTGCTGTTTCGGATCATCGTAGAACGGGAACTCGATGGTCTTCATTGCCTCTTGCAGGTCAGCCGGCTTGCAACCGAGTTCTACCAGACGGTTGAGTACCTCTTCTGCCTCGTTCCACTCTTCTTCTGCTTCCTCTTTCCATTTGTCAGCCAACTTGTTCCAGCCTTGCAGACGGCAGTAAGCCGAGAAAGCGAAGTGTTGTTTACTGTTACCAAACCAAACAGCGCCGTATTGGGCAAACTGTTTCAATGCTTCTTCTTTTGTCATAGTAGTAAAATTTTAAAATGTTATTATATTAAGCTTATATTAAGCTTTTGATTTTTGACTTTCTACTGATTGTTTCAAACCCTCGATGAGTTTGTCAAGGGTAGGGGTAATTGCCAACAGTTCGGACAAATCGCCTATCTTGCACGCTAATTCACCACCAAGGCAGGCAGGAATCTCTTTGGCTTGTTCTTGCAGCGTTTTCCCTTTCTCTGTCAGCGAGATAATCCGCACGCGCGTGTCTTCCTTAGATATGGTGCGTGCGATAAGTCCCGCTTTTTCCATCCGTTGCAGTAGGGGCGTGACCGTATTCGAATCCAATAAGAGACGATGAGCAATGTCCATTACGGTCTGATGGTCTTTTTCCCAAAGAACCAAAAGCACCAAATACTGCGGATAGGTAATGCCCATCGGTGCAAAATACGGCTGATAGACGCTTGTTACTAACCGTGCCGCCGTATATAACCGGAAGCATAGTTGATTCTTTAATTTCAATTGTTCATTATCCATCGCTTTTGTCTTTTTTCTTTTTACTTTCGACTAAATATATCGTTCACGATGCAAAATTACAACAAATATTTTAATGTCGCAAGCGATATATCTAAAAAGTATGCATTTTCTTAATAATCGTATAGAGTTTCTTAAAAATTCAACCACTTTACCTATCGGGTCGTTCGGAAGCAGTAACGTAAGTAATCTGCGATGCCGAGCGGGAAAGCAACAGGTTTGACTTCCGTTCGAATAGCTTGCAATGTCGCATAATCCATGTGATACAGGCATTTCGCAAGGGTGTAATAATCCACCTGTCACCAACCAATGAGCGGAAGAAAACCAATAGAAGCACAGATGTCAAGTCTGCGTTCTTTTGCTTTTTGCCAATCGATTTCCTCATGCACCGCACCGTCCCTCGCAAATGTCAGACCCCTTGACAACCCGTTTGCAGCCGCCTTGAAGCACATAAACACGATAGATATACGATAGATACACGATAGATACACGATAGATACACGATAGATAAACGATACATTCTGCGGACTTCATAAAGCCCGTTTGCTCTGTTCTGCGTCCCCTTATTTAGCGATATTTACGATATCTGATTTTTTTTTGATGCGTTTGCCCTGGCTGCATAAAAAAAATTTGTGTATTATCGAAAAATGCTGTATCTTTGCGCCGGATTATAAAAAATGGCTTGTGCGCGTTGTAACAACCCTATAAGCTATCTACTTTAGCCTGAACGAAACCGCCCGCCTAAGTACCTGATTGTCGGTTTGCTCAAATGAAATTAACCCCAATGGGATTTTATAATAACTTATTATTAACAACAAAAAACTAAAAAAATGAAAAAGATTACTTTAGTTTTGGTCGCACTGCTGACCTTGGTCTTCACAGGATGCAAGACCGAAGATTCAAAAGTAACAGTTAATGTTCATGACACATTAGGCGTTCCTGTTGCCAATCGTTATGTGTTGTATGCTGACTATGCATCAATCATAACAGAAGAAATTCTTCCTTCACCGGAAGCACTTTTGACTGACATACCTGATTATTATGAGTATGCTCAGACCAATGCTGCCGGCTCAGTTGTCATCCCTATGTCTCTCTCTGTTTCCAAAATCAAATATTACTTCACTGTTTTTGATGAAGGAAGCAATAAATGGATTGATAAAACCGTAGAATTGAAACGCGGTGTTAACGAAGAAATCAACTTCGAAGTAAATAAATAACTCGTTTGTGCAGACCCGCGTAATTCAAGCGCGGGTCTGCCTTTTTTATTTCTTATAACACACTTCTCTCGGCAATAAACCATGAAAAAAATCTATTTCCTGATAACTGCCTTACTGCTCTCCGTAACTTTGGCAACAGCTCAGGATAATCATATCGCTGACGGCTTGGCTGCGGTAGCCTACATCGCTGGCGAGACACATACTGCAGGAGACAGCGTTAGTGTAGCAGTTGTTGATGAACAGGTGCCTTTATGGAAACAGAAACTCTATTACGGCTATAATTTCGATATCTATTATCATCACGACTCAAAAGTCAATAAGAAAGAAAACGGATGGTCTATTGCTCTTACCCCTGAATTTGGGTGGAAACTCAAAGAACGCATCTATCTGGGCTTGCGTCTTGGAGGATCGTTCCAAGATTCTTATACTACAACTTCCTATATGAAGGACGATGGAACTGCATACTCCCAAGATATTCGGGTAATGCATGGATCCTGGGAAGTCGCTCCATACGTGCGTTATCGTCTCAAAACCCTCTTTAACGATAAAGTGGGAATATGGTTGGAAGCCCACCTTTACGCCGGAATGGATTTCCCGCGAGTAAAGGACGGTATGGTTAGTGGCACCGACTACGACGGCCTCCGGCATAGTGCTACATACGGAGCACAACTCTCTCCGGTGATTACATACCAATTTAACAAAAAGAGTACCTTTCAGATATTCTTCTCTATTATGAGTTTCGGATATAGCGGAACTACCCGTTTCTATGAAGATACATTGACTGGTGTTCGCCACAATGAATACACCAACGATGTGATTGTTTTCTCAGGCAAACTGAAAAATCTTATTGCCAACCAGTTTACTCCCGGTTTATACGGCCTCAAATTCGGAGTGCAGAAGAATTTCTGATTCCCTAAACTTAACCGGAGATTTGAGGATGGGTCGAACGACTCTTTCTCAACAAGCAACATGAGCAAACGCAGTCTGATATGGAAGATTCCCACCGCACTGGTAGGAGTGGGGGTGGGGTTGGTGCTACTGCTACTGATAGCAGTAGTTTGTGTTCTGTATGTGCCTTCCCTCCGTAAGACAGTGCTGGAAAAAGGCATTGGAATCGCCAATGAGAAAACCGACTATGATATTGACCTCGGTGATATCTACCTTTCCCCTTTCCATCATTCTCCTATGGTGCTGTATCGAGCCTACAAAGGAGAGGCGGATTTGCCGGTAGAAATAGATATAGACAGCCTATTTGTCGGTCATCGCAGCCAAGACACACTTCTCTATACACGTTCGCTTCGGCTCAAAGCTATCCTGCAAACGGCTAACCGGCAAGACCCTTTCAGCAACTTTACTTCCGTGCCGATTGTTGTTGAGCAACTGCAACTCAATCAAACTACATTACATTCCGATAGTCTGATTGCGGCCGTGGGCATTGATGCCATTCTGGATAGTCTGTCAGTGGTGAGCCCGGAACTGCTTATTGCTGAAGGCAAGTATCCGCTGCATAATCTGAAACTGAACGATGCCTTTGTGGGTATTGACCTGCGTGACACCCCTCCTGACACCACGGCGCAAGACACTACACCCATGCTGATGGCGTTCAGTGTGCCGAACGGTGAACTCCGTAACCTGCATTTCCGGCTCACACCCATGAATATGGATGTAAGTGCTGAAAATTTAGACGTTAATGTCTTGGCAGATGTGGGTGCCAACCTCTATGATGCGCGACGTATAGACATCGGCGGCCTCACATTCGCACTCGGAGAACTCTCCATACCTGCTGATACCATCTATGGAGATGCTCGAGTGGACCTCGAACATAGCCTTATCACCTCCAAAGGTCTGCATGCCCGTTCCCGTGAATTAGGAGTCATAGCCGACTTGTCTGCAACAAAGATGAATCTTGAGACTATGCGTGTTGATGTAGATGCCGATGCTGAATACCAAGGCAGCAAAGCACAACTCAACGGATACTATGATATCGACGACGAGGCGTATGATGTTCATGTCAATGTAGAGCGCGTCAATCTCGCACCCTTCCTCAAAAACAATACACCCGTCACTGTGGCTGGCAACATTGACGCAGAAGGCAAGGGAATTGACCCGAAGTCTATGAGAACGAAAATTAAAATGCATCTGACCGATGCCGTCTATGATAACATCAACGTCTCTGGAATAACACTTGATGCCGAGTTGGCAGACCAAACGCTTGACGGCACACTCCACCTGCCTGTCACCATGAACGGCGATTCCTTGCAAATAAAGGCTAAAACAGAACATCAATTCAGCGTAAGTGATTTTATGACGCCCGAAAGGATGATGGTGGACTACCATACCCGGATGCAAGATGTGCGAGCACATGTGGCAGGAGAAGATTTTGCTGCTGAACAACTGCTTCTCGACTTTGCTACTGACAGCACCACCTCTCTTAATCTTGCCACTGACGGACTGACCCTGGCTGCCAATAGTCCGATGCATGTCATGACACTGAAGGACAAAATACAACCCCTGCTCAATGCCGTAAGCGATTCTGCTATCATCCAACCTCTCACCTCGCTTACCGACCTGACAATGCTTGATACACTCCGCCGTCTTATTCCGGAAATGGCAGCAAACATTGACCTGAAGCGCGGTAGCCCTGCACAACATATCATCGAGCGGATGGGCTTGGATATTGACCAAGTCTCTCTTAATCTCAACTCCGACTCTCTTCAAACAGATATAGCACTCAATGCCTATATCCCGGCTATCGAACATCCCGAAGACAGCGCGGCATTACGTCTGCCTGCCGCCAATGCATCGCTCAACGTGAATCTTGCAGAAGGCAAGACCAATGCTTCACTTGCTGCGGATACGCGCATCACAGATGGAGCAATGAGCCTCTACGGACTCTGCTCCGATGCCGTGCTCAAGATGGATATTACCCGCGAGGAAAATGAACTCAATGGTTCAGGCAAACTCATACTGGATAACATAGTCTATAACGGAAAAGATTTAGGCAACCATGCCATTGATATGCAAATAGCTCCATCTGCCGAGTATGAACATTCCATTCGTGCCGATGTCCGGACCGAAGATATTCCCTTAGACCTCGTACGCACGTTTGTCACGCTTGACGACATTGACCTTCAAGGAGCCGTAAAGGCGTCTGCTACGGTTGACGGACTGCCCCGACAAACAGATATATCCGCTGAAGTGCACCCCCTCGGCGTTTCTGCCCAATATACGCCTTATCAAGTGGGGGTCAGCCTTGGAGAAACACCCATCATAATGAACCATAACTATGTGGACCTTAACGGTCTGCAGGTATATGCCGCCGATAGCACCTTCCTCACCCTCAACGGAGGACTGGATCTCAACAAAATGATGGTGGATGTCACCCTTTCTGCAGATAGTTTGGCACCCGCCAAACTGCCCAAAGACGGTCCGATACCTGTCTATGGAGAGTTGGCAACCGACATCAACGGGCGGGTCAGCGGTCCGCTGGATAGTATAGTTGCTGACGTAGATGTGACAATATTGCCTACCACCGATATCACTTATCCGATTGACAAAAAGAATATCGCACAGGTTAAGCCCTATGGCAAGGTCAATGTTCAGTACGCCACAGCCGATGGAGCACTTGACCTCAATGGACGCATCAATGTAGATGAAGGCATTGTCAGATATTCGCCTAAGATTTATCCTGTTATGCCGTTCCGTGTCGATTCCGGAAGCCATGTCTCTTTCCATGGACCAATCGGACAAACAGAACTGGCTGTTTCCGCCTCACAAAAGGTTAAAGCCGATGTTGAGTCAGCCGAAGAAGAAACACGGCGTGTTGATTTCACAACAGGTGTGCGCGTGAACGGAGAACTGGATTCATTAGGTATCGGAAGCATCGGTTTCTTCCTCGAAGCACCTAAAGATGAGGCGGTCACACGGGAGTTGGCTTCTATAGATGAAGAAACACGTGAAGGATTGGCGGCAACCCTGCTTGCCACAGGTATGTATGTGGGAGAGAGCAATGTGGCTGCCCAACGTGACGGATATGCGCTCTCTTCTATCATCAACAGCCGTATCAATGCGGCGATGGCGAACTCTAAATTAGGTAAAGTCGTGGATATCGACATCAGTAGCGGACAGAGCAATCACGCCTCAGGTAAAACCAACGACATGAACATCTCCATCAGCAAGTCGTTCTTCAAGGACAGACTGCGGGTCACCATAGGCTCTTCTCTCTCTGATAATCCCGAGGTAAACGAGACCAACGGACTGCTGTCTAATCTAACCGCGGATTACAAACTGACCAAAGACGGAAATGTTCTGCTGCGGCTCTTCTCACAACGCGACTATAACAACGTTCTTGAAGGTGAACTCTATAAGTCAGGACTCGGCATACGTGCCCTAAAAGAATGGCGGAGAAAAGAACTGTTCAGGGGGGACAGTATATCGCGTACTTACGGTCTGACTGCCGATGCCGGCGTTGCCTATCGCTCCAACAACAGTATCGGTCCCGACCTCACACTCAAAACGAATATTAGGAACCTGTTTGGTAAAGGCGAGACCTTCACACTCAAGGGTAACGGAGCCTACTACTGGGCGTTGAGAGACCGACACCCGGGAGACCCGAAAAAAACCGACACCTACAAAATGGGAGCCAATGCTTCACTCGTCTTTCCTTATCTGCATTGGGCAGGCGACAACAACCCCGAAGGCGACACGCGATATATGCTGGGCTATCAGTACGAAAATATTGCAGGAGGTTATGGTGTCCATAAACTCACAAGTTCACTCACCTATTTCTTCCATTCGGAAAATAATCCGTATATAACTCATGCTTTCACGCCTTTATCACTCTCTGTGGTGCTCATGAAAGCCGAAACTGACAGCCTCCTCGACAAAGCTGCTCAGTACCCCCAACTCATCAAAGTCATTGCAGGTAACGAGTTTGTACCCTCTGTCGGATATAACTTCATCTACAACGACTATCGGGCAAAAAGAGCGGTCAATACATCCCTTAACCTTGGAGTGAAGGAATCCGGCAACCTCATCAATGCACTCTATTGCGCATTCGGATATAAATGGGACGATCAGGATAAACCGCTCGGGAAAATTACCTTCAATCAGTTCGTCAAACTTTCTGCCGAACTGCGCAATAAGTTCAATCTCACCGACAAAGTAAGTATTGCCACGCGCCTGTTCGCCGGTGCCAACATTCCGCTTGGCAACTCCTTCTTTGCCCCTCTGTCAGAATCCTTCTATGCCGGCGGTCCTAATAGTCTGCGTGCTTCGGCACCCTATGCTTACGGACCCGGTAACTTCTATTCAGCCAAATACAACCAGAACTTCTTCCATGCAGGAGACGTTAAACTTGAAGCCAACTTCGAACTCCGATTCCCTATTGTATGGAAACTCTACGGAGCAGCATTCGTTGATGCAGGAAACGTTTGGAACTGGTATTCAACAGTTGATTTGTTCAAAGCCGCTGGAATAGATGACTACCTCGAACGTCTGGAGATACCTGAGACACTCTATGACGGACTCTACAACAACCCGTATATAGCCAAACAAATAGCCCTTGGCACCGGTGCCGGACTCCGCCTTGATATCGACGGACTCGTCATCCGACTCGACCTTGGTGTCGCCATTCATGCACCCTATCAGACCTACAAATACAACAAGGAAGGTAAAATCGACACTACGCAACCTATTAACACCTATTTCAATATCCCCTCCGCTCTCGATGCACTTAAAATTAACTTCGGCATCGGTTATCCGTTCTAATCTTACGGAACACCTTCTCGTCTAATCATCATAATGTTAAAAATAACAAGCACCCCCCTTTCTTAATATGAACAAACAACTTTTATATTGGGTGGCAGCACTCTTGTGGGGAGCACCCGGAGTAGTAATCTCTGTCAAGGGAATCAAGGCCTACACGGCTATGCCGCAAAACGAACTGTGGTGGCTGCTGCTTATTACAGTTGCCGTATTGACGGGCTTCATCTTTATGTTCAGCCGCATAGTGAAGCGTTATAGCCTGCTCATTGCTGCCCAACCGCAGCATACACATATATGGCATACTTTCCCCTTGCGCGGTTGGATTCTTATCGTCTTTATGTTGTGTCTGGGTATGGCACTCAAATTCATTCCCGGCATACCGCTTGAGTTTACGGCATCCTTCTATTCAGGTCTCGGACCCGCACTCATAGTGGCAGCCGTCTTGTTTGTAAAATACAGTTTTCAAGGAACCGGTGCTTACAATAACCCCTGACAACTGAACGGAAATTGCAGAACACAAACTCATCGACAATATATCCCGTAGGTACTGATATTACACTTTTGATGATGATACTACCAAACAAATACCATATACTTATACCCAATGAATTCGTATGCCGTTTTTTTTGTTTGAGAGTGTCTTCATGCGCGCGGTTCCGCAATGGTTACGTTATGAGATATGAGACGATGGTTAGGAAAATATCAGTAGGGGAAAAATTGCCAAATTTTTTTTGGTGATTTTTTTGCTGAAAAAGGGTAAAAATGGTCAATTTTATGCCTATAACATTCACATAATAAGAATATTATACCACAAAGTATGCACGATGTCCGCTGTATGTCCGCTACATGTCCGCTAAAAAGGTGCTCTTTTTTCGAAAAAACAGGAATTAGTTCCGAGTGGAAAAATTGCCAAATTTTTTACTTGCATTTCGGCTACGGGTTCAACCATTAAATTGTTAAACTGAGATGAGTCACTCACTAAAACAAAAAAGAGTCACCTTTGTGACTCTTTTCTGCGGTGCGGACGAGACTCGAACTCGCGACCAGCATTTGCTGGTATTCGCTTCGTTCGGCTCTGCACCTAAAACAAAAAGGAAGTCGTTTAATCAGACTTCCTTTCTGCGGTGCGGACGAGACTCGAACTCGCGACCAGCATTTGCTGGTATTCGCTTCGTTCGGCTCTGCACCTAAAACAAAAAGGAAGTCCTTTAATCAGACTCCCTTTCTGCGGTGCGGACGAGACTCGAACTCGCGAAAAACCTGGAGCCGAATTGTGACTTTCCTTCTATCTATCAATCAGTTGACTGACTATTTCAATTATCATTCTATCTTAGGACGTTTTGGGCAGATTCCGGAGAGATTTTGCCGTCCTAATTTCAGATGCAAAGATACGATAAATATCTGATATACACAAATATTTTTGCAAGAAAATTTTGAACATTGATAGATTGCATTTTGATAACTCAATCGCTTTGCTCTATAAATCTAAAATATACACTTTTGTTTTTATATTTTGTAATTTTATTACATTATTTTCAAATAAAACTTGCAGAATTGGATTTTTATTTGTAATTTTGCAGCCAAATTAAAATATAACAACTATGGTAGCTGATTTTTCAGTAGAAAATTTCTACTCTATTAGGTCGAAACAAACTTTAAGTTTTGTACCAACCACAGACAGGTACCTGAAAGACACTTATGCCGTGGAAGTGAAACCAAATGTGCGTCTCCTCAAATTAGGCATTATCTACGGTTCAAATGCTTCCGGTAAAACGAAAGTATTGCAGGCACTTAACTTTTTTATCAAGACCTTGCTCAATTATCCGCAAAGTAAGACAGTCGAGATAGATGTTGTGCCATTCTTACTTGATGACCATAGTAAGAATGAGCCCACCCGTATGGAAATGAATTTCTACTTGAATGGTGAACGTCACAACATTTCAATGGTTTTCGATGAGAAACACATTATTGAAGAGAAACTAATTGTATATGCTTCTGTGCGCCCGGCTATGTTGTATGAACGAAAGTATAATGCAGGCACAGATAGCACCTATATTGAATTTGGCAAGCACCTTGGCTTCAACAACAATGATCAGAAAACAATCATTGGCAATACACTCAACAATTGTTCGGTAATTGCAGCCTTTGGTAATTCCAACATTGCCAATGTGCGACTGAATAACATATTCAAGTGGTTAGATGATAGTTTCTCTGACATTCTAAACCCATCTATGGATTTGACTCATTTTCTGCATAGCGAACTAAAGAAAGATTATAAAGACGAACTCAAGCAATTCATTACGCAGTTTTTGCAGAAATCAGATTTCAACATCAGCGATTTTCATCTATCATCAGATGCTTCTTCGATTATATTCTCTCACGAAACATTGACCGGAGTTGGTACTTTGCCAGAAGATTTAGAGTCAAGTGGTACACTTCGTTTTATGGGTATTTCTGTTTTGTTGAAATATCTTATTAAAGATAATCAATTTATTATGATTGATGAAATAGAGTCAAGCCTTCATTTTGAATTGTTGCCTTATTTTGTTCGCGTTTATCTTGCTAATAACACAGGCACATCGCAGTTGCTTTTTGCAACCCACGACATCAATTTGCTTGATGAAGACTTCATTCGACGCGATACGATTTGGTTCACAGATAAGAATGAAGATGCTGAAACAGAGTTGATAAGACTCTCCTCGTTGGGTTTACATAAAAACCTTTCACCTTACAATGCTTACCGTCAAGGCAAGTTAATCAAATTGCCATTTACCGGCACTATCTATATGGACAATCAAAAAGAGGAAGCACTGCAATGAGAAAGAGTATGGCAATCTTTGGAGAAGGAATAACAGAGTGGCATTATATTGAATCGCTTCGTATTGCATGTCGCTATCCTTTCAAAATGCGCCCCTCGCTTCCGCAGCACTCTGACATCAAGCATATTCTCGCACAGGCAAAAAAATGTATCGCAGAGGGGTATGATGAAGTAATTTGCTTGATTGATATGGATCGGCTCAATAAGTTTCCAACAGAAAAACAGACATATCTAAAAGCAAAAGGTCAGAAAGCCTATAAGAATGTAACCTTTATTGAAACAGACCCATGCACCGAGTATTGGTTTCTGCTTCACTTTGTTAAATTGCTGTCCCTGCGCCACTATGAAAACTATGCAACAATAGAAACTGAATTACGCAAATATCTGCAAGGTTATGAGAAAACTGATAATTATTTTCGCCGCATTCATCTGTATGAATATCTAACCACGCACGGCGATTTACATCACGCCATAGAACTCGCAAAAAAGTCGGTAGAGTTGCACGAACAAGGCGATGAAAATTCCTACTCGCAGATGTATCTTTTGTTTGAAAAGTTAGAGGTGTATGTCAAACAAAAGTGAAAAATTCTGCTTTTTATTTGCTTGTTACCCCCGCACTGAAGCACTTTATCCCAAATAAAATGCAAAAATAGGCATTTTTATTCTGAATTTGAAAATTGAAGATTCGGCATAAAAATAACAATGGAGAGATTCAGTGTGAGTCTCTCCATTGTTTAGTTATTGGCTTGTCTCATTTGATGATCCCTTCTGCTTTCATTCTCTCCCTTGCTCGTTCCATTATTTTTTGCCTATATTCTTCCGGCAACGTGCCATCCCACATAAACTCTTCTGTCAAAATCGGATGTTTTGTCATTATATGTCGCAGCGCAGTAATCTTATGCTCGCGTAGCAGCACTTTCAGCTCTGCTATTTCATCTTCAATGTTTAGTATTGTCTCGCGTTGCGCGGCAATACAACTTTGCTGCGATTCGCGCTCAAAATACAAGGCATTTATCAGATGGTCTTTAGCCACCATTGCCTTTTCATAATACTCCGACCGCTTGTCAATCGTCCATTGTGCATCTACATTCGGCAACTCCACGTTGCGCATAAACAATGTATCAACCGACACCAAGAAAAAGTCTGCTATCTTCTCCAATGTCTCTGCTGTCGGGTTGGCACCTTGTTTGGTTATACTTGTCAGCGGCTGTCTCTCATTGCCACTCAAATGCTTCGCCAAATCTTTGGCTTTCCTACCTTGCTGCCTTAGCAAGATATCAATCATTTCTGGATTATACATATTAATTTCCTTATTAAAAATTTATATTTGCGAAAATATATTATATCAAATGCTCTATGTAAAGCATTTTTATCGTTCTAAATTTGGTTTCTTGTTTTGTGTTGCATAACTTTGCACTCGCAAAAGTATAGTAAATATTTGAATTATGCAAATACTTATTGATTTTTCTTCTATGAATTGAACAAATAACATAAATATAATATAACATGAAAGCATTTAAGAATTATTATCTGCAACTGACAGGTTCTCGCAGGCGTCAGTTTAAGCATCAAGTGATGCAACGCACCGGATGGAGCAACTCCACCTTTTATTACAAGTGCGACCATGAGAACATCACGAAATTAGAAGAAGAGGTTATTAAAAATATCCTCAATGTATTCCGCAATGAAGATCGTGCCAAGCAGCGTTTCATTGACAAGTATTATGAAGGACGGCATCGTTTTGGATTGTAAATCTTCAGAATTGGACATGTGCCAATTCTTTTTACCAAACTAAATCCTAATTTAATATGTTATCAGATAAAACAATAGAACGAGTTCGATTGCAGGTTAATATCCGCGATGTTGTTTCCAATTATACTTCTTTGCAACAGTCAGGCAGTCGTTTCAAGTGTTGTTGTCCTTTACACAATGAAAAAACGCCGTCCTTCTTTATTGATCCAAACCGTAACACTTGGCATTGTTTTGGTGCCTGTGGTGAAGGAGGTGATGCCATTGCTTTCATTCAGAAAAAAGAAGGGTTAAACTTTATTAGTGCTGTCCGCCACTTGGCAAGTAAGTATCATATTCCGATAGAGGATGATACTTGTGAGCGGACACCCGAAGAAATAGAACAAGAAAAGCAGCGTGAAGCAATGTTAATTGCATATAACAACATTCAGAGGTATTATGTAGCCAACATTCATAATCATGATGAGCAAGCTCGTGCTGCATACGAATATGCTTGTAAGCGTTGGGGATCTGAGTTTGTGGAAGAAAGCGGGATTGGTTTCGCATACGATTCATGGGATGGACTGTTTCGGTATGCAGACAGAGCCGGAATCTCTCCCTCATTGCTAAAAGATATGGGCTTGCTGGGTCTTTCTAAAGACAATACACGCTTGTACGATTTCTTCCGTGGGCGTATAATGATACCTATTTGTGACCGTTATGCACGTATTATCGGTTATACCGCACGCTCATTGTCTTCAGAAGAGAACAGCCCCAAGTATCTCAACACATCAAATAACCTTCTATATCAAAAAAGTAATACAATTTTCGGTTTTCATCAGGCTGTTGCGTCTGCAACTAAGGAAGACAAGTTTTATCTTGTAGAAGGTGCACCCGATGTATTACGTTTACAATCCATCGGGATAGATAATGTGGTTGCTCCTCTTGGCTCAGACTGGACCGACAATCAGTTAGAGCAGCTCAAACGTTATGTTACAACTCTTTGCTTCCTGCCTGATGCAGACCGCATAAATCTTGCAGAGCATTATGGTACAGGAATAAAGAAAGTTATGCAGATTGGTAGAAAGGCGATGGAAAAAGGATTCAAGGTGATGGTACGGGAAATTCCTATAGGTGCTGATGGACAGAAGAATGATCCGGATTCATTTTGTAAGAGTCAGGCTATCTTTTGTGATTTACAGGAGGAAGATTTTATAACATGGTATGCAGGGAAACGGGTTCTTGATGCCGGAGAAGCCGAACCAAGTATTGCTATCATTGAAGACATAGCTAATGTTGTAGCACTTTGCGACAAAGAACATGAACGTAACCTTTATGTTGATAAACTTTTACGATTGATACCCGGACGAGGAACATGGAACAAGACTATTCGAGAAGCTGTGAAATCACGAACGGCTGCTACTCTTAAAATCATTTCCAATCCAACAAATCAAGACCTATTGGAAAGATATGGATTTCAGCAGATTGGCAACAGATATGTCTCACTCAACGCAGACGGCAAGATGACATATTGGTCGAACTTCGTTCTCAGGCCTTTGTTCCATATCAAAGATACTCTCAACGCCGTCCGTATCTTTGAACTTACCAACACTGCCGGTCATAAAGAGACTATTGAACTTAAGCAGGAAGACCTTACAAGTATTCAGAGGTTTTCACAGCGAGTTGAAGGTTTAGGTAATTATATCTGGATGGCACCATCTAACCGGTTGACTCAACTAAAAACTTATCTCTATGAAAATACGGAAACAGCGACACGCATAGACCAACTCGGATGGCAATCGGCTGGTTTCTACGCCTTCGGAAACGGTATATTTGCAGACGGCACATGGTATCCTGTGGATGAATATGGTATAGTACGCCTATCGGAGCATGGGAATCAGTATTTACCATCTTCATCGCTAATCTACAAAAAGGACACTCAACTTTATCAGTTCGAGCGTCGTTTTGTTCATCATAACTGGTCAGGAATCACATTGCGTGATTATGTGTCGCTAATGACAGCCGTTTTCGGCGATAATGGAAAGGTCGCATTTGCTTTCCTTTTAGCGTCATTGTTCAGAGATGTAATTACCTCGCATACCAAATCATTCCCAATCCTTAACATCTTTGGTCCGAAAGGTTCAGGTAAGTCCGAACTCGGACATTCACTTATGGCGTTCTTCATCATAGAAAACACTCCTCCTAACATACAAAACTCCACGTTACCTGCTCTTGCGGATGCAGTGGCGCAATGCGCCAACGCTCTTGTGCATATCGATGAGTTTAAGAATACTATCGATATTGACAAGCGTGAGTTTCTGAAAGGCTTGTGGGACGGGACGGGACGAAACAGGATGAATATTGATAAAGACAAAAAACGAGAAGTAACTCGCGTAGATAGCGGAATTATCCTTACAGGGCAGGAAATGGCAACGGCTGATATCGCGCTATTCTCTCGATTCATCTTCCTGCGTTATAATAAAACGGAATTTACTGTTGAACAAAAAGAAAAATATCAAAGACTTAAAGATACTCGTAAATTAGGGTGTTCACACCTAACTTTAGAGATACTGAAACACCGGACTTTGATGGAAAATAGTTTTACCAAATCATACGAACAGGTAAAACAGGATATGTTATCAAGGCTTAATGGCACTATAGTTGAAGACAGAATATTCTTTAATTGGCTTATTCCGTTGGCAGCTTTTTATTGTTTGCGCGACAGGCTTGATATCCAATTTAGTTATACGGACTTGATGGAAATCTGCGCCAAAGGAATGATTGAACAGAACGGGGAGTCAAAACATAATAATGAGATTTCAACTTTCTGGGACATAGTGAATTATTTGAGACAGGAAGGACAAGTCGTTAGAGAAGCTGACTATCGTTTAGGATGTGAAAAAACTCTCAAAGTTGATAATAGCCCTAATCTTCAAGAGTTTAACACTCCGAAGAAAATTTTATATCTTCGCTACAAGCGTATCTTCGAACTTTATCAGATTCATGGTAAAAAGATTGGTGAGGTGTTGCTTCCTAAATCCTCTCTTGCATATTATTTGGAAAATTCACCGGCATACTTGGGCAAAAAACGAAGTTTCCGTTTTAAGAATATCATTCAAGGGCATACTATGGGTAGTGTAGTGAAAGACTTTAATGGATATGAACATTTCAAAGAAGAAACTATGCTTGACCAATGTTATTGTTTTGATTATGAAAAGATAGTGGAGTTATTCGGAGTAAACCTTGATGTTGAGTTTGATTATTAGCATCAAGTGATTTTACCATTCTTAGAATGAGGTGTGCTATAAATAAGAAGTGGCACATCTTTTTTTTGCATTAAAATGCGTATAACATTCCTCAAAACCTATTCAACACTTTCAACAAATGCAACGGACTGAATAATTGGACATTGCAGGAACATGGCAAGTTCAACACCATTCAACAATTTTCAACAAAATGAGAAAATACATTGAGTTATTCAACAAATGACAACAAACTAAAGACATCTTCAACAACTATACATAATATATAGTTCTAAATGACAGTGAGTTATGCAACACTCTTTCCTGTTGAATATGTTGAAGTCAAGTATATGACTTTATGCCTTTCCCTAAAAATTGCAGACAGTTTTTTCTAATTATAAATGGATAGAGGATGATTGGAGAGTATTATGCTGGAAACTTTGAGAGTATTATTCGGCGACACTGTGTTCTTTTATATATTTTTTTTCTTTTGGGCGTTCCCCTATCGGGTCGGGCTTTGCAGGGGTACCGTCCTTGATGTGGTTCCAACATCGCAAGACTCCCTTCGGTCATTTTGCAATGTTCCACCACATCTTCGGACAGCTGCGCTGCGCTTGCTCCCTTACAATCCCTAACGTGAAGCGAATATGCCGCACCGCTGAAAGCGGGGTAAGTGCGGCTCGCGAAGAAAGCAACAGTGTTGCTTTCAGAATACCTTATAAAACGGCGGTTATCAATAATTTTCCACGGACTATCGTCAGTTACAAGTTGTTGAAAACCGCCAATACGGAAACGGTCACGCTAATTCTTAACACTGCTTCACGGCTAATGGTTCGTGCCTCACTATTTGCAGTTACGCGGTGTAGAATTAACTGCTGACCGGAAGTGTGCAAGATGATTGCCGCTCTGCTCTAATCATCGGGAAGCGCACCGTCATCTGCAGACCTTGCAGGATCTGCTGATAACGGGCAGTAAGGTATATTTTTTAAAAATATGCTTGCCGTCTTGTGCTGTTGTAAGTTGCTATTCTTGCAAAGTAAATAGGTCGTTTCAATCGTTTGGAAAATCAGCCACTTGCTAAGCTGCGCCTCGATTTATGTTAAGTCGGTTTTGAACTGCGAAGGTAAGTCGTGGTCGCTA
>ERZ842401.2099-NODE-2099-length-27171-cov-14.487388_pt1 | contig 27171 bp, 24 predicted proteins | sample MGYA00521270_ERZ842401 | MGnify/ENA primary metagenome ERZ842401 (study PRJEB31892, sample SAMEA3878208) | bioreactor metagenome | biome: Moose rumen | place: Sweden | collected 2011-10 | study: EMG produced TPA metagenomics assembly of the PRJEB12797 data set... | reverse complement strand
ATATGAGTTAAAAAACTTTGATTTTATATCAACTATATACCCGTAATTTTTATTATCGAATTCATCCTGTAGAAATTTTTCAACTACCTTGTCATTCGGCACAATTTGAACAGTGTCGTTATTTAATTTTCTTATTAACTTAGAGTTATTTATTTTATTAAAAGTTTCAATAAATCTGTCTAGGACAGCATCCTCGAGCTCATAACTATATGAGTTAAAAAACTTTGATTTTATATCAACTATATACCCGTAATTTTTATTATCGAATTCATCCTGTAGAAATTTTTCAACTACCTTGTCATTCGGCACAATTTGAACAGTGTCGTTATTTAATTTTCTTATTAATTTAAAGTCATTCATTTTATTAACGATTCCGATGTATTCATTTAAATCGGATGAAGTTATTCCATATTTATATTTCTTCTGAAATTCTGTTTTTATATCAACAATGTTTCCAAACTCCTCAAAAAAATGAAGTGTATCTAAAAGGTAATCAATTCTTTCTGCATTTATTTCACTTGGCAGTGGCTTTGTTTTTAGAAAAAAAACATCTTTCTTAAATCCCCATTTCTTACGAGCAATATCAAATGCTGTCATTTCTTTTTCATCAATTGCTTCAATATCGGCTCCTTCCAAAATAAGCAATTCGCCTATTTCTTTTTCATTAAAATCGGCTACTATCATTAGTGGTGTCTGACCACTATTGTCTTTTATGTTAACATCTGCTCCTTTTTTATAAGAAGTTTTGCTATTTCAATTGATTTAATGAAAATCGCATGTATTAAAGCAGTCCAGCCTTCATCATCTTGAGAATTTATGTCTGCGCCAAGTTCAATAAGAAGTCGTACAATTTTTTTGTCTGCGTTATCTGTCGCATGTATTAAGGCTGTTTCGCCATATTTATCCTTTGTGTTTATGTCTACACCATTGTTGATAAGGCAGCGGATTTCGTCAAGGTTTCTTGATTCTATTGCAGAAAATAATTTGTCTGTATTTTGTTTTTCATCAATCTTTGAAGTGTTTATATTTTTTGCCTATAATTGCTCTCGTATGGTCATTAGGATTCTCCGCTTTTGCATGATTTGAAATCAACAGCTTGACTTATTCATCAATAACACAGACAAGTTTTGTAAGCCCTGAAGTTTGCCAATTCCTGTATTTTGTTGAATGAATATTCCCCAGTAGATTTGAATCTGAACGAAATTTGGATGCATCCCAACTGTCCTGTACAGGTTCGGGGGTATCTTTGTAGTACCAAAATCGCGTGGCAAACTTGGTTATCAAAAGCCTTTTTTTAAATTCTTTTGAGCTTACAACACGATTTTCTATCATCAAAATTACCTCGGGAGGAATGGAATTGTTGTAATTTTGTGTGGGGTGAGAAACTGTATAATTTTGCTGTGAAGAAGAAATAATATGTTCACTTTTTGGCAAGCACTTAAATTCATAATCGGAAATGGCAAGTTCGACTGTTTCTGTGTTAAAATCTTCTTCAAAATGTTTTTTTACAAGTTGCCGTAAAAGCTCGGGCGTTAGATTTTCTTTAATTAGATTTATTGCATCTTTTTGCTTAGAATATTCTGCTATGAATAATTTTATCTTTTCTCTATCAAAATTTGCCTTGTTGAATAAGTCCAAAAATTGAATTCCAAGTGGATTGTCATTCTGAAAATTGATTTCAACAAATGAATGTTTGTTTCCTTTACTTGCATAATCGAAATCATATATATAAAGACGGTCACAGATAAGAACTCCGACATCTATTTTCAATTGCGTAAGGTATGAAAAAAGTTGATCACGACCTTCATGTAGAATCGAACGTTTTAACTCAACAACAAAAAGGTCTTCATTATTGCGGCGAAGAATGATGTCGGGATATTTCGTGCTAACACCCATTTTTATGGGACGCTGGGAATCTATGTCACCGTCAAGTCTGCTGTAACCGAACAACTCAGAAAAAATATTTTCCCATGCTGTTTGTACGCTTTGTTCAGGGGAATTTTTATTTTTGTTGAAAATATTTATGATTTTATTCCATTTTTCAGTAAAGTCCATTGCTCTGCCTCTGTGTTTATTTTATCAGTTTATTTCTATTTTTTTCAATAATTCTTCTATTCTTGTATTCTTCCAGTCTAATTTTCCAAAATCTCTTGGATATAACAATTCTTTTACATCTGCTTCCGTGCAATTTCCAAACACATCAGGAATTCCTCCTGTCCATGCACGAACTTTATTTTTTCCAAAAATAGCCCATGCATTTTCTATAGCGGGAACCCCGTAGCTTTCAGCTTCATCATCCTTTCTGTAACGTTCTACATATTGCTCAAGAGCATCATTATACAGCCATTCGCATTTTCCATTGCAGCCTACAACTACCGAGCAAAAGGCCTCTTTGGTGGAGCCAATGCGGGGGCGAACAGCTTCCGCAAATGTCTGTTGCCAGACGACATCATCTGACGGCAGTTGATAACCAAATAAAACAATGTGCCTGGCTTTTTCCAAACTCACCCGCACATTGCGCTGGATTTCCTCTAAAAAAGAAGTTGGCGTAGATTTATACAGACTCTGCATTATCATGGGCGCATCAAGCGCATGAGTTTCGGAGCCACAGTGCATACATTGCATGGAATCCCAATGTAATTTGTTTTTGCGCCATTCCCATTCCTTTTTGTTTGGCGGTTCATAATTCTCGTCTTCAAAAAAAGGAATCGGGAATGGTGGAATAAGACGCTTTGATTTATATTCCCAATGATTTCCGCCATTGAAAAAAGTCATTCTTCCGCATATAGGACATTCCCTCCAGTTTGATGAACCATGGGCAAAATAGAATTTTCCAGCTCTATTAAACGGTGTTCCACTGTGGTCGTCCTCATTCTCTCGGCTTGCAACAGATTCGGTAAATTCAAGCGTAGGAATAGGATTGCCGGCTTTGTTTTTTCGCCCGCGATGCTCCACTCCAAAATCAAGCCACAGCTTCATCAGATGCCCATCAATATAGGTTGTTCTGCTCGTGTTCAGCTCGCGGTGTGAATTCATTAGAAGCCAAGGAAAGACCATTTCAAAATTGAAGGAAACAAATGATGTTGTAAAAAGATAAAAATCTCGCTCATTGACATTATAATCACTACTGTAAAAAAGATGTCCTTCATTCTGCATCATCTTTCCGAATGTGTTTATGAACTTCTTGTATTTTTCAAAATCATCCGCCTTTTTACCATCTGTGATTTTATACCATGCAGCGGCAAACAACATATTCACGAATAAAATTAAAAAATTCCGTGCTCCCTGCAATCTGTTTACAGGTAGAGTTAACTCGTTGTCATCGGTTATTTTCACCTTCAAAGACTGGTGGGCAAGCAGTTTCTTATCGATAAGAGAGTAGGCATCGCGTATAAGATTATCCTTGCCTTCCCGCGTGTTGTACGGACAGACCTGCAAAATCTTTTTAAGTGCGTTCCAGTCATAATCACGCCGCAGTTCCATAATGCGGATTTTAAAAAGAGCATCATCGCCATAATGACGATAGATATTCCTCATTTCCTTCAGGTCATCTTCAGAAATTTGAAGGTTGCTTTCATCTTCTTTATTACCATCAAGGACTTTAAGGAAGCTAACAATTTTGCTCAAATCCTTTGACGAAAAGTAATCATAATCAGACAATATTTTTTTATAGTCCGCACCGTCATTGGAAAGTTCTCGAAATATTTTTGTCTGCGTAGATGTTTGCGGCATTCCAAGTTTGGCTGTTGCGCCAGCCCCAATAAAAACGAGGGTTTCTGAATGTGTAGGTGAAAAATCTGTATTTTCCATAACCTTCAGTTTGCAAGTATAGATAATGATTCTAGACGAAATTGTAATGTTTCAATTAGAAAAGATGCTTTTTCTTCAACTTTCTCGACTTTCATTTTTATTCTTTTTCCACTTGTAAGAGCAGTTGTCAACAATGGAAGTATATTATCTAAATCAGTACAATTTTTTAATTCTTTACTCACCTCAAATCTATATGCATTATGACCGTTGTTTTCTTCGACAAAAACATTAAACTTTATTGTTTTATCATCTTCCTTTTTCTGCAGTACATAACTTTCTGTTCCAATAACTCTAATTGCAATTAATTTACCATCGCCAGAAATAGTAATTTCTGATATCGTACACTCAAAGTCATATTTCATATACAAGCCTCGTTAAACCAATTATAACATAGCTTGGGAAAAACCGCACTAAGATTATTTTTCTTACATACTTACAAATCATAAAAACATTTTTTTACTCACACAACACATTTACTCCCAACTTCCATTCTCACCTTCCTTATTTCCAGCATTTCCAGCAGCTCGGCATAATAGTACCAGTCATTCGTCAGAATTGCTTTTTGTTGGAACTCCTGTTCTAAATTCTTCAATTTTCTGGGCGAGCAGCGTGAAATAATCTGTTTTCTGAACTTTTTTGATTCTGCTGATTTTTGCAACTTTGCCTGCATAATCTGCTGGCTGAATCATAATCCTTTTCTCCTTGATACAAACAAAACTTATCTAGCTGATGACATGCATAATTAGAAATGTAAAAGAGTATTCCCAAGTCACGGGCCCCCCCCTCCCGCACAAAAAAATACCGCAGTTGCATAGTACAAAAACTCAAAAATAGCGCAGTTTACCTTGACAAAAAGTCAAAAATAGCGCAGTCTATTCTCATGAAACTAAAGGTGTTAGAAACTGCCCTGCTGGAACAAAAAGAAGAATTCACCTCGCACTTAAGGGCTGATTATTGCCCCAGGCTGGAAGAAAATCTTGTGGATTTAAACAGCTCTCTGGCTCAGGTTGTAATCGGGGTCAGACGAAGCGGAAAATCCACGCTCTGCTTTAATGTAATAAAAAAAAGCAGCGAAAACTTTGCCTATATAAACTTTGACGACGAACGCTTTTTCGATCTATCCTCAGAAGACTTGAATCTGATTCTGGAAAATCTTTACAAAATCTACGGCGACTTTAATCATCTTTTCATTGATGAAATCCAGAATGTTGATGAATGGTATCTGTTTGTAAACAGGCTTTTGAGAGGCGGAATGCACCTGCTCATAACCGGTTCCAATGCACGACTTTTGAGCGGAGAGCTTGCTACGCACCTTACCGGGCGGCACATGAAAATCGAACTCTTTCCTTTTTCATTTTCTGAATTCTGTCTTTACAAGAAAATCAATACAGCCCATGGAACTACAAAAGAAAAAGGCCTGCTCAGGGCTGCCTTTGACGACTATCTGCATGACGGCGGATTTCCAGAGCTTCTGAATGAAAAACGCAAACAAGCCTACATCAACACTCTTGTAGACAGCATCCTCAAAAACGACATTGAAAAGCGATATTCCGTAAAATATAAAGCTGCATTTGAAAACATTGCCCATCACCTTCTGAATACTGCGCCTGCAAAGATTAACTATTCCGATTTGCAAAAGCTTTTTGGATTAAAATCAGACCATACGGCGGAAAATTATGTGAACTACACAAAAAACGCCTATCTTGTGTGTGGCCTGCACAAGTATTCTTCAAAAAGCAAAATCCGCATACGGGATGAGAAGGCCTATGCAGTTGATGTTGCCCTTATGAACAACAGGGAAAACGCATTTGCGGGCGAAAACCTGGGCTGGCGGCTTGAATCAATAATTTGCATTGAACTTTTACGCCGTTACAGACCACAGGAATGTGATGTTTATTATTACGAAGAAACCGCAGGAGAAGCCGACTTTGTTATCTGCAAAGGGAAGAGCGTTCAAAAAATAATTCAGGTAAGCTATGACATCTCAAATTCAAAAACTTACAAACGCGAAATAAACGGGCTTTTGCTCGCTGCATCAAAAACTGGCTGCAACGACCTTCTGCTCATAACAGACCACGACGAAGGCGAAGTTAATGTAAATGGGAATAAGATAGATATTATACCGGCTTATGCCTGGCTTGTATCTGAATCATAAAGAGGAAAAACAATGTCCGTAGACTTTACCGAAAAAGCAAAACGATATCAGGCAATTGACGAAATTATTGCTTCGGGGCGCAAGCTCAAGTGGAGCGAAATCATCTCGAAACTTGGCTCAAAATACGGAATCAAGACCAGCCGCACTTCCTTTTTTCGCGACATTGAGGAATTGCAGGAAAAGTATGCCGCTCCCATCGACACGGATTTTGAAAGCAACGGCTATTTTTACACTGACCCAAAATACCGCCTGCCCCGTTTTTACACTGACGAGAATGCGGCAAAGGCGGCCAAACTTATCAAGACTCTTATGGACATGGTAAAGGGGAATCCCCTCTACAAGGAAGCTCAGGAAGTTTTTGAATCTCTGGCTACCGAAAATCATGACCTGACTCTTGAAAACATCAGAATCAATAAAAAGCCTGAAAATGACAGAATCATTTTTGTAGGAGCCCCAAATACAGAAGTCCCGGCAGAGACCTGGCGTATTATTGATAAAGCATTACAGGAAAACAGAGTAATCACTTTTGACTACATATCAAATACCGACAAGGTATCAAAATTCCGGCAGGTTCAGCCATGGCAGTTGATTTTTGATGACGGTAACTGGAATCTTCACGCTCTGGATATTGTAAAAAATGCCCGTCGCAGATACTCGCTTGAAAAAATCAAAGACCTTAAAATTACAAATGATGTTTTTACCCTACCTAAAGATTACGATTTCAGAAACATGACCCGAGGTTCTTTTGGCTGCATGTGTGACGATGATTATCTGGATTACAAAATCCATCTTCACGGCTATGCTGCACGCTATGCCAAGACAAAAGTCTGGGGAGATAATCAAACCATTAGCCCTGACAAGAAAAATCCCGGCCCGGACGGCGACGGAATAATCCTGAACTTTAGGACAAATCAGCTTATTTGCGTCCAACGCTGGGTTTGGAAATGGGCTGATGAAGCCTGGCCAATTGAACCAAAAGAACTTGTTGATGACTGGCTGGCAAAGCGGGAGAAGGTGAATGGGCTACTGTAGCATCTGCATTCTTGTCAAAAGTCGCCTTGCAAGCGACCCTTTTTTCTGTTAGAGTATTCCTATCTTATACAGGAGCTGCCTATGCAAAAGAAATCTGCCCAGACAAGTTCATCGTCGCCAAAAACATACCATAATGTTCTCGTTACAATTCCAGAGTTCAGTTTTTTGCCACAAAATATCCTTGATGGCGAACCTTGGAAACTCCCTGTTCCAGTTTGTTCTTTAGGCGAGAACTTCTTTACGATTTTGTGTAAAGAATATGCCTATTTTATGACCGATGATGCGGAAGCATTGGCAGCAGAACTGAAAAAATATCAGTTATCAGCTCCGCCAGCAAAGAAATATACTCCAAATCCTTCCCTTGCGCATACTGTACGGTTAAAAATGCTAGAGTTAGGTGTAAAGTGGTCTGTTACGGTGCTGGAAAAAAGCATCATAGTAAATTATTATACAGAAGAAGATGGTGCGTTTATAGCAATAGCAGACAGAAAAGATGCCTAAAAGGGGGCAAAATTCATGGCCTCCGCATTATATATTTCTACAGACTTTTTCAAGGCATTCTTCGCGTTTATCACAAAGCATTTGTTTTCCTGAAATTGACAGACTCTTTGCCTTTGTAAACTCAGAAAAGTCAGTCTGCCTTAATATGTTTATGACAAGTTTTCTGATTATATTCATGGCAACCTCGAAAAACTCCCCCGAATTTACAAGAAAAATCAAATATGCTAAAATTTTTCTATGAAGAAAGGACGGGGTAATGGTTGACGCGACATTTGTTGATGCCCCAAGACAGAGGAACAGTCGTGATCAGAACAAGACGATAAAGGAGGGCAATGTTCCTGAAGAATGGAAAGACAAGAGTGACAAAAGAATTGTCCATAAAAAGAAAATAGCCCTTTCCGTGGACGGATTTCTTACAAGGCGCGGGATCGCACCTGCGACAACGACATGACGGAACATCTCCGCTACGAAAAATTAAAATACGGCAGCGGCGCAAAGCAAATTTACGGCATTCTTTTTGACGGGGCCTGGCTCTGGGAAGAATATCTTACCACGATTCTGACAAAATGCGGGGGACTGATTTATCCGTTTGAATTAATAGGATTCTTTTATCTGAGTGTCACCCTATGTATTTACTCTTACTAAAAATATCTTTTTACTGTCACTAAATACTTGCTTTTAGTGTCACTAAACTCTTGCTTTTACTGTCACTAAATACTACAATGTATCTATGATAGACATAGCATTAATCTTGAATACATCAGAACGGCAAAAAAAAGAAATCCTTGATTCTGACAAAAGGCTTTCTGTTCCTCGTGTCTCTGCGGCTATCGAACAGGCTTTGCCACAGTTTGCGCGGATTATAACTGGAATCCGCCGTTCTGGAAAAAGCACTTTGGTAAATCAGGATTTCTTGAGAGATGGTAAAAATGCTTTCTATCTGAATTTTGACGATCCTGCCATCTATGGCTTTTCTTCCTCTGATTTTACGGTTCTTGAAGAAGCAATCGAGCGCTTCCAAAAAGCAAACGCTGGCGCTAAGTCAGTTTATTTTGACGAGATTCAGGTTGTGGAAGGCTGGGAAGTTTTTGTAAATGCTCAGCTCAGGAAGAAGAATCTTGTAACGGTAACAGGGTCAAACGCATCTCTTTTAAGTTCTGAACTTGGAAGCCGACTTACGGGAAGGCACTTGGATTACGAGCTTTTTCCTTTCAGCTATGAGGAATTTTGTCTTTTAAAAAAGTGTAAGAAGACAGCAAAAACTTTTTCTGATTTTCTGAAACAGGGTGGCTTTCCTGAATATCTGATTTACAAGCGGCCGGAAATCTTAAAGCGTCTTTTTGAAGATATATTGATGCGCGATGTTGTGGTTCGCTATGGAATAAAAGATGTGCGGTCTATAAAACTGCTTGCGTCTTATCTTGCCTCAAACTGCGGAAATCTCATTACAGGCTCAAAACTGTCCGCCCAGCTGGGATTAAAGACAACAGCCACTATTCTTGAATATCTTTCTTTTTTTGAGCAGTGCTACCTTTTCTTTTTTGTGCCCAAGTTCAATTATTCCGCAAAGGCTCAAACCGTTAACCCCAAAAAAGTATATTGCATCGACACGGGAATGATTCAGAATGTAACCCTTTCAATAAACCAGGATTTTGGCCGCATATTTGAGAATGCCGTTTTTATAGAACTCCGCCGCCGCACAAAAAATATCTGGTATTACTCAGAAGCAGCCTTTGAATGTGATTTTCTATATGGAAGAGATTCTGTTCCTGAAAATGCACTTCAAGTCTGCTATGAACTCAACCATGAAAACAAAGAGCGCGAGGTGAGGGGGCTTGTAGAAACCTGCAAAAAGTTTCCCGGAGTAAAGCCGCTCCTTTTGACCTTGAATCAGAAAGACAAGATTTCATTCGGTGGAATGATTGTTGAAGTCGTTCCAGCAGTTGAGTTCTTTAAATGAGTAAGGCGAAATAAAAATGCCCCACGACAGACTAAGCATTAAATTTCTCCATATCAAGCATCTTTTCTTGCTTTGCAACAATCGTTGTAACAACGGCATCACCAGTAACATTCGTACATGTCTGCATCATTGCCATGATTGGGTACAAGCCCATGATAAGGCTAACGGATTCTGCTGGAATACCAATCTGGGGGAGCATAATTGTCATGCAGACAAGGGCTCCGCCTGGAACGCCGGGAGCACCAACAGAAAGCACCATGATTGAAACAATGATTGTCGTTAGGGCACTTCCTGTTATGGGAAGACCGAAAATTTTTGCCATAAAGAGTGCAGTAATTATCAGTGAAATGCAGGAACCATCCATGTTGATGGTGGCACCGAGAGGAAGTGAAAATGAATAGACCCGTTTTGATACGCCCATTTCATCGCACTGTTTGATTGAAGACGGAAGCGCGGCATTGCTGGAAGCAAGGGTAAAGGCAGAAATCATTGCGGGGAAAAATTTGCTGAAAAACTTGAAAGGATTCAATCTTGCAAATATCACTATGAGCAAAAGATATACACAAATCATTAAAGCACAGCCCATGTAAATTGAGGGAACCCATACAATAACATCAAGCAGTTTTCCAATGTGCATAGAGAGCATCGTTTTTGCCATGGAGCAGAAAACGACAATCGGAATAAAAGAAACCAGTACCGTTGTGATTTTAGAAAACAAATTGTTCAAGAGGACAAGACCTTTTCTGAGGGAAGGAAATTTTTCTGAAAGGCTGGCTGCTGCAAGACCAACAATCACCGCCATAAAAATCAATTGCAGCATGTCTGATTTTTGGAAGGGAGTGATGATATTGTTGGGGACAATGCCCACAATGGTATCTTTGATTGAAATTTTTACACTCTGTCCGGTAGCAATCGTGGAAGCAGCCGCATCAGAAACGGAAGAAGCAAGCGATGGATTACCAATAGGGAAGATTTGGTAGGCCAGATAACCAATACAGATTGCAATCATGGAAGTGAACAGATATGCTACCACTATTTTTATCGCCATGCGTCCCAATGCCTTTAGGTCACTAAAATCCGCGATTGCCGAAGCAATTGAGCAGAAGACAAGGGGACCTACAATCATCTTGAGTGCATTCATGAATATGGTGTAGATGGGCGAAAAAATAGTATTTGACACTGCATTTGCCACGGAAGGAGAAAAGAACTTCTGCATCAAAAGTCCCATTCCAACACCTGCAAGCAAGGCTCCAAGGGTAGTAATTAGGGTTTTGAAAGCTGAATTTTTGACACGTATGCTGACTTTATTTACGCCGTATTCATGCTGAACATTCAGCGTACCGCCAATAACTTTTTCCACCAGACGATGAACCAGGGCATTTAATTCAGCGTTTTCAGTGTCTTCCTCGTCAAAGAGCAGGCTGTTTTTAATGTCGGAAGCCGAAAATTCTGTACCCTTTGCCGACAGCCAGATTTTGGTAAAATCAAAAAATCCATGGACTGTAATCGTAATTTTGTCCATTGCGGTCTCAACCATCTTTCCTATGACTTCTTCAGCCATCAGAATGATTCTGGCACTTTCTTTTTTAGAAACTTTTCGTTTGGCTAATTCATTACGCACAAAGTCTACGGCTTTGGGAATGTCATACATGGTATTGTCAATTTTTATCGTTTTCATCTTCTATTTCTCCTTGGAAACAAGTACGATAACAGCCATCCGCTTGCCAAAAAAGTCGCTCACTTTTTCAAGGATGTTCATAGAATAATTATAGCTCATATCAGAAAAAAAGAAACTATTTTTGCTGAAATAAGCATTATATCATAGTAAGATTTTTGCTTCTATCCCTTGATTTCCAGAAAAAAATCCTCCGGTTCCTCGAGCCAGCGCACAATGTCTTCCGTCACCTTCGCAATCTTTTTTCGAGCCCCCTTTCCGCGAATCGCACATTCCCACACCACACAGACCCGCCAGCAGGCATCCCGATAATACGAAATCACCCGCTTATCCCGTTCCCGATTCCGCTCAAACTTCGCCCGCCAAAAATCCTGATTGCTCTGAGGAAACCTAAAGTATGCACACCCCTCGTGTGCGTGCCAAAAACAGCCGTTAATAAAAATCACCGCATAGTAGCGCGGCAAAGTCAAGTCAGGTTTTCCCGGATACCGCTTGTCACAAATCCGATACCGCACCCCCGCCCTAAACAGTGCCGACCGAATCACCTTCTCTGGCTTTGTGTCCTTGGAACGAATGCGAGACATATTCACATGACGGGCTTCCTGCGTAAGCGAATCCATATGCAAAGACAGTATCGTAAAATTTCAGCGGAATGGGAAGAGGGATTACATTTGGGGCTACCCGCCTGCGAAGGGGCGGAGACTCCTCTGTTTTACGTCAAGCCCCGCTTTTTTATTTAAGCACTCTTCAATGCTTTTTCTGTAAGTCCAGAATACTTATATGGTGTGCCTCCTCTAGCAACAACATGCTTTTTGCCCGCCATGTTTTCGCAAGATTTTTCTTCTTGATGTCCGTCACCTCGCACTCGGCAGCTTTTTTCAGCAATCGTTACCACGCCCACATCAACATTATAGCCGCGATGCCGTAATTCATTGTAAATCATGTTTTCCGTGCTGTGCGTCTGGGCGGTCCGGCACACGTGCCGTCGGGCTATCCGCGGGGTATGAATCTGTAGAAATGTCCTCCCACATCCATTTTGTTATTGTTTCTCCATCTTGTTCAAATATTTTTATACGAATTTTCTTGCCAGTCCATGGCAAAGCAGCGTTTCCCATTCCATTTTCATCAGCAAGAATAAGCGAGCCGTCTTCTGACTTAAATGTGAGGTGCCCATTTTGAATTACGGAAGTTCGTTTTACTATTTTGCAGCCGATGGCGTCCATTTCGACGCTTCTTTGAACCTCGTTTTTTGATACAGGTCTTTTAGCATCCTCAAGATGCTCCTCGGAAAGGTGGATAAGCCATTGTGCCAATTTAGCTGCGCAATTCTGATACCATTGTGAGCATATATAATATCCACAATAGTTTTTTGCCCAGTACCGTGCTTTATTGGGATTTTTATCGCGGTCTTTAACCAGTAAAGGCAGTTTTAAAGTCCAGGTTGGAGAGTGGAATTGAAAATGTATGCCAAAAGTTGAAAAACAATAGTTTTCATCATGTAGCAATTTATCCATTTCGTGTTCAGGAATAAGATTGCGAAAAATTAATTTTGAAATTGTCTCTTTTGCGTGGACACCTATTTTTTCGCCTTCTTTTGGATAAAGTCTAAAATCAATGCCGTCAATTGTCACAGAATCGATTTGGGCTGCAGTATTTACAGTAAAACCGTCATTGCTTATTTTTACTTCACTATGGTCATTTTCGGGTTTAGAGAGGTCTTCTGCGGTAGTAGCTAAAAGATTTTGTTCATAAAAATCTTTAACGTATTCATTTGATTTTATTGCGGAAAGCGGAATTTTTTGGCACAAGAAAATTCCATTCAAGGTCTTCGCCCTGCTTAAAGCAACATATACTTGACCTGATTCCCATGCATCGGGAGCATCAATTGCAACTGCATCCAAAGTTAGTCCTTGTGATTTGTGTATTGTAATTGCCCAGCCATTGGTTAAAGGTATTTGAGTAAATGTTCCAACCTCTTTTTGTTGTATGGTTTTGGTATTTTCATCCCATTTATATTCAAAACTTTGCCATGTCTCCCGCTTAATACGATATACATGGTTTCTGATATTTATATCAACATAGTCGGTATCGTCTTTTCCGCTTCCACCAAACCCAATTACTGTCCCTCTGTCTCCATTTACAAGCCCTAGAGTATTGACGTTTTTTGTTACCATGATTTTTGCACCAATACATAGTTCCAATGTGGCTGGAGTAAGGACTTGGACTTTGTCAAAGATGCCGGTTATTTCTGCCTCAAATGTTTTAGGTGTTGCTCCAGTTTTCTTTAACTTATTTAACTCGCTCAGGTTAAAATTCGCCACTTTATATTTTTTTGTGCTGAGTAAAAGACATTCTTGCGGTACATTTTTTGTTCCTAAACGAGATTCAATAAGACACTTTTCGTTTAAAAAAGCAATGTCTTTCTCATAGCCGGTTTTGCATGTGCGTATTCGGTTAAGCATATGCATAAACGTATCCTCTTGCTGGCGATATATTTTTCTTAATGACACACATTTTATATCAACATTATCAAGGCTTTTTGCATCAAAGAAAAAAGGACTCCTCCACTTCTCGGCAAACTTTTTCATTTCGGGTTCTTTATCATTGATGATAGGCGGCAGTTGAAAGCAATCTCCGATGAGCAATAACTGTTTGCCGCCAAAAGCCTTTGTATTGTCACACCAAAGGCGCAATGCATAGTCTATGTGGTCAATCATCCAAGAAGCTACCATGGAAACTTCATCTATGATAATCAAATCCGTATAATCAAGAATTGGATTTTTTTGGCTTTTTTTGATATCTTTATTTTCAAAAGGGTCAAGCGGAAATCTGAAAAAATGATGTATCGTCTCCCCATCAATATTTATGGCTGCAATACCTGTAGGGGCGAGAACGACACAGTTTTTGCCAGTTTCCTCATGAAGATTATTTTTCAGGTAGTTTATAAATGTAGATTTCCCTGTCCCTGCCCCGCCAGTAAGAAATGTGATGGGTTCACCTTGCTTAATGTAATCATAGACCCGTTTGAGTTCAGGTGTATCATTAATATCATAATTTGCGGGTAATTCTGCTTTTTTTGTCACAGTTTTTATAGGTGCCGCTACTTCGGGTGAACTTTTAAAAATCAGCCAGTTGTAACCTGCGCTTGCTTTGGTTGTAGCAATTACTGTAGTTCCAACATAGGGCTTCCAATTGAAATCCATAGTAGCAATAAACTTGCCCTTATCAGTGGTTATAATCTGCATAGGAGAAGTCCAATTTTTTTTTAGCGTGTTTCCCTGTACGATTTTTACCGACAAAATTTTATATTCCATTATTCATTCCTCCAATTAGGTCTTCTCCACATCAACTACGGCTTTATTTTTATCGTATTTAGCGATGTTTCATTAGCAAAGCGTATTTCAATGTTTTTTATATCTCCACGCTTTGCATATAATACGTTTAATGCTTTTTCAGAAATTTTTATGTCTCGGTTGAACACATATATGACATCACCATTCTGTGCGCACAGAAATGCCTTGTCTAAAGATTCATACTGATAAACTGCATATGATTGCTCTCCTTTCCGAACGAGAGCGATATCCGTGCTACAGTCTAGAATGTTTTTTGTTGCGTTTTTGCATGCATTAAGCGGTGGACAATAATCTTCTGTCTTACAGCTCCAGATAGTCAGAATTCCACCAACAAACGCCACAAGAAGCATTATGGTGCAAACAATTTGCATGCAAAATTTCATACAATCACCTCCCAAGTAAAATAAGAGCACAAATGAAACAAGTAGAAAACCAATTAGCAAGAGCATCCATTTGAATAATTCTTTTTTATCGTCCATTCTCATAATTTATTCTTCATGAACTTTTGTCTGAAATTTGAATTCTCCGTAATCTGATGTATTTCCAATCATGAGGACAGAATACACATAAAGAAGTACGGCGATGATAACTGCAAATGCAAGCGAGAGATAAAACACACAGAGAGCGGAATTTAACTTTGTACTATTTATCAACATCTGGACAAACTCATATACCAATAATCCGTAGGCACACATCGTGACAATCCAACCAGCAGTTATAACTATTTTTGACACGGAATAGGCTTTACCCGCTTCGTATGTTTTATACAAAGAACCAGTTACATTATCTTCAAGTAAATCCAAATGATTTTCCCAGTTTTCTTGCCAATGTCTTGAGCCTTTGCTGGCGAGCAGCCAAGAAAAACAGAAAAATAAACCTAATGCACTTAATACAAGCAAAGGCACTGAACCGTGTTTAAAACGAGGACAGCCATCTTTTCCTACATCATAGATTTTTGTGAGAACATGATAATACGCAGTGTAAATTGCAACAATAAATGCCCAAAAGAATGCCGCTCGTTGCCAAAACAAGCTTATTTCAAATTTACGAATATCAGAAGCAATATTATATGCCGTCAAATGCTTTGAGCCATGCAATAAATCTAATGATTCTGGAGAGATTTTGACTGTTTTTGTCTCTTGCGTAGAATCTTGTGTGATTGTAAGAGTAAATTCTGTGGGCGCATTTTTGGTTATTTCCATTTTCTCTGTATATTGATCTGGAGAAATGGAAAAGCGTTTCCATTTAAATGTATCCATCACCGCCCCCTATTCCGCTCTTTTCCAAGTCCGATACGAATCACTCACCAAATAATTCGCATTCTGCTCTGCATCTGTCATACTGCCGGCCGAAGACCATCCAGTAGGAACAGCAAAATAGGCAGTTTTTAAGTTTGTGCACCCAGAGAATGCCCGTGCACCGATTCGTGTTACGCTTGCGGGAATCTCTATCGTTGTGATGTTCGTGCAACAATAGAATGCGTTCTCACCAATGGTCTGTACACTTTCACCAATCGTTATAGCCGAAATTTTTGTGCATGTATAAAATGCCCCTGCAGAAATTTCCGTCACGGTGGCAGGTATGACGACTTGACCTGTTTTACCAGCGGGGCAAAAGATAAGCTTGGTATCGTCTTTGCTGTAAATCATATTGTCATTGCTCTTATATGCCGTATTGCTTTCTGCAATAGTGATTGTTTCAAGCGAAAGGCAAGAAGTAAAATCACCGTATGATATGTCTGAAAGGCTTTTACCAATTGTTATTGTTTTGAGTGCTGAACAGCCTCCAAAGGTACCGCTTTGGCTGCCAAAGTTGTAGCCAGTATGTATGTCTGTTACGCTGTCTGGAATTGTAATCTCTGTAAGACGAGCACAATTAGAAAAGGCATCCCATCCGATGGTTGTTAGCGATTCGGGCAAAGTGATTTCCTGCAAGTTGCAATAAGAGAAGGCAGACTGTCCGATAGACGTTACTTGTTTTCCAATCGTCACTGTTTCAAGGCTTGAACACTTGTTAAATGCGCTGGCGGGAACAGTCTTCAAAACATCGGGTAAAACAATTGAGATAAGATTTGTGTTCCCGCTCATATTAGAAATGGTGACATTGCCTGTTACTGCGCTCATGTCGAGAGAGATTTTTGCGGAAGTTGCTTTGAGTTTTTGCGTAAGATACTGCATGCTCAAATTATTGTATTCCCCTGTTAGGGTGATGTCGTAATATTTGTAGGCATCAAGTGTCAGGTTCTTTGCATCATCCATAGTAATGGTGATAGCCTTTTTCGTGTCTTCCTCCCCATCATCACTTGAACATCCCGCAAGGCTTGCCGTTCCTACGAGCACCATTGCAAGCGCAAGTACGACAAAACACCATTTTTTAGCCATTGTATTCATTCCGTTCCCCCTAATAACTGCATTTTTCAGTACAAAAATACTCTAATCAGCGTATACATAGTATATAACTATCCTTGTTTAAAAGCAAATTTTTCCTTTTTATACGTCAATTAAGGTATTCTCATTGTTATGGGATTTAGGGAATTCTTGCGGGACGAAATGGAGTATCAGGGGTTTACCGCTCGCAGCCTTGCGGAAAAATCGGGCGTGAGCAAGCGGACGATTGACAACTATCTAAAGAAGAATCCCCAGGAACCGAGCGTTACCAATGCCCACAAAATTGCTCAGACACTGCATGTTTCCATTGAATATCTTTTGACCGGCCAAGAATACAACGGCTTTATCCCGATTACTGGACAAACGCTGGAACTTATTGAATATTTTGATGCGCTCACCGATGACCAGCGCACACCGCTTTTAGGCGTGATGAAAGTACTGGCAGAACAGAATGAAAAATGAGAAAATTTTAGACGTATGCGCGTTTTAAAAGGCTAGAAGATCGAAATGATGAGAAGCGCAATTATCAGTGCGACTAAAATAAGGATATAAGCGGCAAGGAAACGCTTGTTTTTTGCCTTATTTAAGAAAATCAGTATAATTCCCATGAGTACGGAAATGCTTACTGCCAAAGAAAGGTTTATTGTGACAAGCGATTTTAAATCAGTGTTTTTTGCAACCAACTGAAAATCAATCGTAAGCAAAGAGAAAATTGCAACGATTATACCCATAAGGGTAAGCACATTGCCATAGATTCGTTCTTTGAGCGACTCCAAACTTTCTTTTGCGTCATCAAAGCGTTTGGTAAGTTTATCGTATTCGTTTGCATATTTTCCCAAGCCTTTGTACTCTGTTTCATTGGCAAATGAGGCCCCTTCCTGCTTGTCATAGGTCTGCTGGGGTTCTGACTGCAACTGCTCAAACATAATCTGTGCAATTGCAAAGCCCTTGATAAGCGAAAATACTGAATTGGTGAGATTATGCACACGAAGAAAACAATAGGTTTCATGGCCAGGAATATAGCAGGGGCCGTCAACTTTTAATCCTTGACGCATAACCGAATTTCGTTCAACAATAGTACCAACAATGTTTTTTGGCAATGAGATTTTTTCTTGCGATTTGATATATACGGTCTCGCCCGGTTGCAGGTCATAACTTGCAACGGCAGAACCATGTGCGTCAATAATCGAGTTAATGGACAATTCATACGCAATGCCTTTAAGGTGAGCTTCGTCAAAACCTTCGACTATGAGCGTCTTATTATCAATCAGTTTTTTTATATCGGTATCAACTAAAATCATGCCAAACTCCACTATCGCAAAGTATATACCGAGTTTCACAAATATGCAATAAAGGCAGGAATGTCGTTTCAACAAGCGATTTTCAAACCTTTTATCCCCCACTTACAGCAGACACAGCCCCTTGCCGCGGAAGGCAGAGGGTGGGTCATCTTTTTTGGCGTCATAATACTCGCCCATGTAAAACCAACCGACTTTGCCGTGGGGGAGGGGGATTTTTTCGCCGCCCAGCCAGTAAGATTGTCGGGGTGAGTGCGACAATGACATATTGTTGTCCATCTTTTTGAAGGCTGCATCCCTTTTGGACTCGTATTTTGCAATTTCCTGGGCGATAAAATCTTTTGCGACGGTGGGAGCGGGAACGGCAAAGGAAAACCATTTTTGTACGGGGCGGTTCAGGTGATTTCCGTGCATCCATTCATTGAGGGAGACTTCCAGTCCTGGGCCGTACTTTGCCGACTTTTCTTCGCCGGCAAAATGCAGGCCGTTTTTGGCAAAGAGGGGCGCGTTTGATTTTTCGGCGGGGTCGATGGGGTGGAGTTCCGGGTATTTTCCTTCACGCCATTCCTTGTAGATGCGGCTGTGGCGGGTAAGCACGAATTTGTGCCAGAAGGAAGAATCCAGAAGTCCGTTTGCATAAAATTGGCGCAGGGTTTCCATTGAGTTGATTAAGTCCTGGGGGCTTTCTTTCCAGTAGCCGTAAATCATGTAGGCATGAACCAAAATGCCGGCTTCTTTGAATGCACAGCATGCACCCACAATCGAGGTCAAATCGGTACCCTTGTGGATTTCGTCCAGACCGCTGCCAGTAGCAATTTCCAGTCCGCCAGAAACGCCAATCAGACCGCCCGCCGCAAGAAAATCTGCCACATCGCGAGTAAAGTTTTTTTCAAAGCGGATGTTTCCCCACCAGGTTATGGGTGAGCCATGGGCAAGGTTTTCTCGGGCAAATTCTATCATCAAGGCGGGTGGCATGGCTTCGTCCACAAAATGTATGCCGTACACGCCTTTTTCCTGACACTGGCGCAAAATGTGTTGATATAACTTACTAACGTTCGTTTGGCAATATCCTTTGACATAATCCAGCGTTACGTCGCAGAATGCGCATTGGTGCCAGTAGCAGCCGTGGGCCATGTAGACCTTTACCCATGCGCCGTCAGACCAGAGCCTGTGCATGGGGTTGGTGTCGTCAATGAGACGTGGATAGCGGTTAAAGTCTATGTCACTAAAGTCCGGAATGAGGGTGGAGGTGATTTCTTTTTCGTAGGCTTCGCTTTCTGGGTCAGATTCCAGCGGGGCGGTGATTTTTTGGGGAGTAAAGAGGCGCAGTTTATAAAAACTATCGTTAGTTTGTCCTTTCAGCAACTGTCGGTAGCCTGCATAGCCCCGGTCATAACTGAGGGCATCGCAGTAGGCGGCTAAGGCTGGCTCCTGGCAGTCTCGGAGTTCGGTGTTGATAAAGCCGCCACCAAAACTAACGAACGCTCGTTCGCCAAAATGCTTTTTGAAGAAGCGTCCTGTGCAGAGGGCGGCGGCGAATGTTCCTGCAAAGGGAACGGACACGAGGACGAGCGTTTTTGCTGGGGCGTTGCGGGGTGCGCCAGAAAAAAATTGCTGACTGGCTTCTTGCGAATACCCCGCAGAAGGGGGTGTCGGCGCAACATCGTGCGCCGCAGGGGGAAGGCTTTCCCCCTCTGCAAAAAGACGCTGCAGGAGGGGCTCATAAAATTCCCGCATGATAGGACTGTCGGCCCCGGCGGTTATCTGGGAAAAACTGCTTTCGCTTACGGTAAGGCTTTCTGCATAGCGCACCAGGGCAAAATTCTTGTCAAAAGCAGCAGTGATAAAATCCGCCAAATCGGCAAGGGCAAAGGAAGCAAGGGCGCGGGCATCATCGGTGGTCAAATCGTGGGTCAGGCTGGTAAGGTAGTTTTCCATGCGGGAGCCTCGGGGAACGTGGGCACCAAAGACAAAGCGATGAGCGTTTTCCTGTCCGCCGCCGCGCAGGATGGCTGTAATCTTGTCTATCCATGCGCACCACAAATTCCGTTCGCTTACATAGCGCCGCAGGTTGAACGCCGTGGCCTGGTCTCCTGTTTTTTCTGCCTTATCTGCCAAAGCCAGCGCATTATCTGCACACAAGGAAAAAAGTCGCTCCAAGCCAGTTCGGGAAAAAATCGCATCAAAGAGTTCAATGTTCAAGTCCCGCCATTGAACGGTGCAGCCCAAGGAACGGAAAAATGCGGAAAGATATGCACCGCTGGGATAGGCTGTGTTCAGCTGCATGACGGGTGGCTGGAGAATCAGGACATTCATACAGTCAGTCTAGCACTTTATTTTGGCTGAGAAAAGACAGGCAAAAACTCGCTCATATCGAGGATGAAAAATCAATCCTCGCTCCCTTTTGCTTTAAAGTGACCCTAACTCGCTTATAATGAGTATATGACCTCTTATTTGGACGACGTGCGTTATAACATTAAGCATTACAGGGATTTACGGAAAATAACGCAGGCTGACCTTGCAGAAAAATGCGCATGTTCTCCGGGAACAATTGGCGGTATAGAGTCAGGACGGACAAAGCCTTCCTTTGACATGATGGTGTCGATTGCCGATGCATTGGATATAAATCCTGCCGACCTTTTTATTACGGATGCGTCAAAGTCAAAAGAAGAAATCAAGCAGGATTTATACGCACAGTTTTCCTCAGTCATTATCCATGCAAATGAGCGTCTTAAGAAAATCGTAGAAGAATAAACGCTCTTTGGCAATACTTTGTCGTATTTCGTTGCAAAAATTACAATCCATGGTATAATAATATGTGTTTTTTTGCTACATCGGTCTCCTTGTAGAAATAATACTATACAGGGGCGGGGGTAAATTATTTTAGAGATTTTTTCTATGGCGGGAAGAAGATTACGGATAGCGTTTAGGAGTCTTTCTGTTGGAGTGAGTTGCGTCTGTCTGGTGATTGCAATCATACTTTTGGGCAGGCTTTTTTCTTCGACTTCAAAAGAAGTGCGTGTACATGCTCCGGTAGAGGTGTCGCATCGGGTGCTCTTTTTGTCATCATATAATCCCCTTTACTTTACCTATGAATTTCAGGCTCGCGGCTTGGAGCGGGTTTTGTACACCAACGGTATTGAATATGACGTTACCTTCCTTGATTCAAATTCAGCGGGAGCGCGGGAAGGACTTTCCCTTTTAAGGGGCTTTCTTAAATCGAGAGTTGTTGACCTACAGTTATATGAAGCGGTTCTTTTGGGTGATGACGCGGCGCTTCGATTTGCTCTTGAATATCAGAATGAGTTGTTTCCCAATCTTCCCATGGTCTTTTTTGGCATAAATGACATTGACCTTGCCCGTAAGGCAGAGCGCAATCCGATGATTACGGGATTCTATGAGTACAATTTTCTTGATCGGACGATTGAACTTGCCATGAAACTTTTTCCCAAAAAGAAGACATTGGTTGCCTTGCATGATTTGTCTGTAGCGGGTACGTCTGACATTGAAATCTTCTGGAATTTTCGTGACTTATATCCCGATTATGCATTCATCAATTTTGATGTTTCCATGTATTCGCAGGATGAGTTGATTGACTTACTGGAAAATTTGCCCAAAGATTCACTTCTCTTCTATATGACGTGCTATTCTGATAAAGACGGCAATGTGTATTCCATGATGGCGCGGACCAATACGATTGTAACGCATGCAAAAGTACCTATCTTCCGCAATTATATTGGCGGCGAAGGCATGGGCATTTTGGGCGGCATTGCAATGGACATGGAAAAGCAGTGCGTTATGGCAGGTCAGGCGGTAGCCGATATTTTGAACGGCAAAAAGATTTCTGACATTCCGCTTATTGTGGAAACCCCTGCACGAACAACCTTTGACTATCAGTTGATGAAGAAATACGGACTGAATTTTTCCCTTCTCCCCAAGGATACGATTTTCTATAATCAGCCGGAGACATTTATTTCTCTGTACGGAAAGATTCTTCCTGTAGCAGGCTTGATTTTGCTGGCTCTCCTTATGGCGATGATTTCTGCCTATGTGGGTTCAATCCGCACAAAGCGTGGTCTTGAAGAATTGCGCCGCTCACGCGATAAACTGGCAGAGTCACAGGAAATGCTGCGCTATCAGTTGGAATACGATGAAGTGCTGGACATTCTGAACCGACGCACCATTACGGAAAGGCTGCGCACCAATGTTCCTCAGGATGCGGTGTATTCTGTTGTCATCATTGACATTGACGGCTTTAAGGCCTTGAATGAAAATTACGGTCACTCATTGGCAGACAGTATCTTGCAGTATCTGGTGGCACTGTTCAAGGAAATGGCGGCGGAGGGTGACTGGCAGATTGCCCGCTATGGTGGCGATGAATTCCTTCTCTTCATTCCCAATGAGACGCTGACGATTGATTCTCCTGCCGTTCAGGAAATTCTTGCGGGTATTCGGGCTCCTATTCCGCTGGGAGATGAAACGCTGGCCATTACTGCAAGCATAGGCATTTCCAATTCTGATGGCATTACCTTGCCGGAACAGCATCTTATCAATGCGGAAATCGCCATGTACGAGGCAAAGAACCATGGCAGAAACGGTGCCGCCCTTTACGATGAGGAGATGAAGGAAAGGGCCCGGGAAGAAGTGGTCATCAAGGAAAAACTGCAGGAAGCATTTGAGCACGATGGTTTCTATATGGTCTATCAACCGCAGATTAACTCGCATACCAAAAAGGTGAGCGGTTATGAGGCATTGGTGCGCATGAAGGCTCCCGGCATGTACCCCGGTAAATTTATTCCCGTGGCGGAGCGGAACGGCTGGATTTGGAGAATCGGTCGCATTACTACGGAACTGGCAATCAAACAACTTGCGGCATGGCGTGATGCTGGCTATGAGTTGCATCCTGTTTCCGTGAATTTTTCCGGCAATCAGTTGAATGACCACGGCTATATTGATTTTGTCAAAGGCCTGCTGGAAAAGTATAACGTACCGGCACAGTTTCTGGAAATTGAAATTACTGAAGGTCTCTTTTTGGAAAAGTCTGCCCTTGCCGATGAAATTTTCAAGCGCTTTAAGGAAATGGGTATCCGCCTGCTGATGGATGACTTTGGTACTGGCTATTCTTCTTTGGGCTACCTCTCATACATTCCGGTGGACGTTATCAAACTGGACAAGTCTCTGGTGGACACTTATCTGGTGGACGAAAAAGATTCCTTTATCCGCAATATTATCCACCTTATGCATGACCTGAACAAGGAGATGATTATTGAGGGCGTGGAAGAAAAATGGCAGTTTGAGCGTTTGCGCGACTTTGATGCCGATGTCATCCAGGGCTATTATTTCTCCAAGCCGATTTCTGCGGACGAAGCGATTACCTTTACCGTTGGCGACGACAAATAGCGGTCATCTCTCTAAAAATCTTTTTTGGTTGGGGGGTAACTTGCATAAAATTTCTCTTGCCGAATTTCCCTTTCTGTTAGTATCTTACAGATAAGAGGCAAAAAATGGCAACTTATCAGTTTCAAACAGAAGTAAATCAGTTGCTCAAACTGATTATTCATTCAATGTATTCAAACAAGGACATTTTCCTGCGGGAAATTGTTTCCAACGCATCGGACGCACTGGACAAGCTCAAGTATCTGACTGTTTCTGATGACAACTACAAGGACATCAAAATTGAGCCGAGAATAGACATTTCCTTTGATGACCCCAATAAAGTGCTGACTGTGCAGGACAGCGGCATCGGAATGAACGAAGAAGATTTGACCAACAATCTGGGTACGATTGCACGGAGCGGTACTAAGGCATTTATTGAAAAAATCGCCGAGGATAAGAATGCCGGAGAGTCAAATCTTATCGGTCAGTTTGGCGTAGGTTTCTACAGCGCATTTATGGCGGCAAAGGAAATCAATGTAATTACCCGCAAGGCTGGCGACAAGAGCGGCAAAATCTGGAAGTGGACGAGTGACGGCACTAATTCCTATTCTATTGAAGAAATTAAAGCAGACAGCGATCTGGCAAAAAAATATGGCTTTGACAAGGCGGAAACCTGCGGTTCTGCAATCGAAATGCACTTGAACGATGACAGCAAGGATTATGCATCCCGCTGGAAGATTGAAGAACTTATCAAACGCTATTCAGACCACATCGCTTTCCCCATTTATCTGCACTACACTCAGAACAAATACGACGACAAGGGAAACATCACCGGAAGCGACAGCAAAATTGACCAGGTGAACAGTGCAAGTGCCTTGTGGAAGCGCGCCAAGAGCGAACTGAAGGCCGAAGACTACAACGAATTCTACAAGACCACAACCCACGACACTCAGGATCCCCTTGCATACATTCACACCCATGCAGAAGGTACTCAGGAATATACGACCCTGTTCTACATTCCCCAGAACGCTCCCTTTGACATGTATCAGGCAGACTACAAGAGCGGCGTAAAACTCTATGTAAAGCGTGTTTTTATCACCGACGATGACCGGGAACTTTTGCCCGCCTACCTGCGTTTTGTGCGCGGCATTATTGACAGCGAGGATTTGCCCCTTAACGTAAGCCGCGAAATTTTGCAGCAGAACAGAATTTTGGAAACGATAAAATCAGCGTCAGTCAAAAAACTGCTTTCTGAATTCCGCAAGATGGGCGAAGCGGCGGACAAGGCACGTAAGACCGAAGAATCAAAGCGCAGCGATGACGAAAAGAAAGCCATTGAAAAATGGAACAAATTTGTCAGCCAGTTTAATCGCCCCATGAAGGAAGGTCTCTACGGCGACTACGCAAACCGTGAAGAAATTTCAGAAATCGTTCGCTTTAAATCAACTGACGAAAGCGGCACTGGTGACGACAAATGGACAAGCTTTGCCGATTACGTGCAGCGCATGAAGCCCGACCAGAAAGCAATCTACTATATTACAGGCAGTGACGAAAAGAATCTGCGCGCATCTCCGCTCCTTGAAGCCTACAAGAAGAAGGGCTTTGAAGTGCTGATTATGGCAGACGACATTGACGACATCGTTATTCCCTCTCTGATGAAGTACAAGGATTTTGACCTGAAGGCCGTAAACCGCGCTGGCAGCGATGAGGAACTGGGTGTAGACAAGGACGAGGCCAAGAAGAAAGAAGACGCCTTTAAGCCCGTGCAGGAAAAACTGAAAAAAGCCTTGGGCGACCGCGTAAAAGACGTTATCCTTTCAAAACGCCTGAGCGACAGCCCCTCCTGCATTGTTGTGGACGAAAATGACCCCAGCCTGCAGATGGAACGCATGATGCGCGCTATGGGCCAGGCCGGTATGAGCGAAGTAAAACCCATTCTTGAAGTGAACGGCGACCATGCGATTGTAAAGGCACTGGAAGGCACGAGCGACGAGACCCACATTGCAAACGTGGCAGAAGTCCTGCTTGACCAGGCCCTGCTGGTAAGCGGCGCAGAACTGAAGAACCCCACAGAGTTCGTAAAGGCTGTGAACGCATTGCTGACGAAGTAAAAAACAAATTATTACCAAAAAAGGCGATGATTTTCTTGGAAATCATCGCCTTTTTTATTCACAAAATACTGATTTATAAATCTTTCATCGCTTCTACAGGCACTTCTTTTATCAAATGTAAAATCGGGCTCGCCCCGATAATCTATTGTATAAATTCGTGGACAGATTGCCGTGTCAAGCACGGCAATGACATACTTTTTGTAAAACTCGACTTTTAACCTAATATTTCTCATTCAGGGCATTTACAACAGTAAGGACGGCGTTTAAATCGGTCTGCGAAAAATGGCGCAGGCGTTTTTCTATCTTTACGATTTGTGGGTTCTGTACGGGGTAGGTTGAATCTTTGGGCATATCCAAAAGGTAATCCAGCGAAACATCTAGAAAGCGGGCGACTTTGAGTGCGGTGTCTGCAGCGGGAATGCTGTTTCTTTTTATGCCAAAACTGATGTTAGCAGCATCAAAACCAACTGCAGCGGCAAGTTCTTTGCGTGATTTTCCTTGATAGGAAAGTTCTGAATCTACTTTTTTCCAAAAATTCATATATCAAAATATGACAAAAGATAATTTTTTTGTTGTATTATTTATCTTTTGATTTTATAATGAAGATAATAAATATCTTTTGATATTTTGAGTGACAAAACTTAAAAATACCGACTTGGAGAATGAGCGTATGGAGATTAAGAGAAATTTTTTTACCGTAGTGGCAGGCATTTTTTTACTTTTGGCATTTGTGGCCTGTAGCGATGGCGGAGATGGCAACAATACTGAGCCAGAAACGACAAAGTACACCGTCACACTGTATACGGCGGTGGGGGCAAATGCAACGACAGTGAGCGTTGAAAGCGGCAAAAGTCTTTCAGCGGCAATAAATCCCGCAAAAGAAGGCTACGACTTTAAGGGCTGGTTTACGGCAGACGGCACGGACTACACCGGAAAGGCTGTTACGGGCGATGTGACCTTGTTCGCCTATTTTGTAAAGACGACAACGACAATTTCTGAAGACAAAAAGACTAGGACTACCACGACGGACGAAGTGGGAGCGGATTCCTATGAGTCAGAAAAAATCGAAAAGGTGACTACGAACGATGACGGCTCAAAAGTGACCGAAACGACCGAGAGCACCACAAAATCAGACGGCACGAAAATCGAGGCAGAAAGCAGCAGGACGGAAAAGGCCGACGGCTCCTCAAGCGAATCTTCCAAAACAACCGTGACCAATGCGGACAAGTCAACGACTGTTACCGAAACGGAGACCGAGACGACGGCTGACGGCAAGACCACGAGTGACACCATCTTAACAAAAACCGACAGCGAGGGCAATCTGACCGGCAGGACGGAAACGACCGTAGCGGCTGACGGCACGACCACCACAAAGACCACCGACGCAGAAGAAAACGAAAAGCCGGAAGAAGAAACGCCTGGAGAAAACACTGGTTTAAAGACACCTTTTTACTACCTATTGCCCGAAAATCTGATTTCTGATATAGTATTGTTTCAGTATGAAAACTGAACA
>ERZ842401.2098-NODE-2098-length-27189-cov-21.809870_pt1 | contig 27189 bp, 18 predicted proteins | sample MGYA00521270_ERZ842401 | MGnify/ENA primary metagenome ERZ842401 (study PRJEB31892, sample SAMEA3878208) | bioreactor metagenome | biome: Moose rumen | place: Sweden | collected 2011-10 | study: EMG produced TPA metagenomics assembly of the PRJEB12797 data set... | reverse complement strand
TCTGCCAACGGGTGCGCTCCACACTGTCCTCCTCGCCCAGATGTGCCTTCGCACAGTAGTCGGCGAGTTGCTGCACACAATGTTCCACGTTATCACCAGCCTCCTCTATTGCCTTCGACAGACAGGTATGGTATTCCAACTGTGCCTGCTCACGCACCTCCTGCGAGGGAGATGGCAGCACATTCCCCTCATCATCCGCCTGTACATCCTCATAGCCTTTCAGGATGTCCTGCTCCTCACGGACAACGGGAAGCGGCAGTGCCTCAGGCTGATAATAGAGTTGTGGGTCATGACTCATGCGACAACCAACCTTGAAGGATTGCTCCTTGACGAACACCTCACAGTCTGTCAGGGCACCATACAGGCGAACGGCACTATTCTGAGCATCCGTCAGATAGGCGAGATAGCCCTCCTTGTCTTGCTTCTCCAGTCCCTCTGGTGGTTGGCAGCGTACCACGACTTTCAAGGTCACACCACTCACCCCTGCGAAGGCAAGCAACGTATAGGGCACCTGTGCCACCTTGCGTCTCATCATCGCTACCTGCGACAGTCCTTTCTCACAGTTGACATCAAGCAAAAGCAGGTTGGTGAAGTCCTTCGGATGGTCGAGACCTGCCTTGCCGAACGTTGCCGAGAAGATGAGATAGGGCAGCCAGTCCTTGTCTGTCAGGTAGTAGCGCGGACTCCCTTTCTCCTCCATCAGTCTCGACAAGCGGGCACTGGTCGCTATCCGCTCTGCCGCTTCCTTGTTATTACCCGAGCGCATACGTTCTACGATGGTGCTCAATTCCTCACTCACTGGTGAACAGAGTTCACCGACTTTGGTTTTGATCTTTGAAATTTTCATACTAGTTATTGATAATAGCCAGTTATGATAACAAGCTATAGTTGATGATGCAAAGGTACGAAAAATATTCGAAACGACCAAAGAATATGCTTTGCTTATTGTAATTTGTGCCTTTCGCTTATTGTGCAAGATGCCTTCGATCGAGTATGAAGATGCCTTGCGTAGGGGTAACAGATTACTGGTGTTGGGGTATTAGTGCCAACCTTCGAGGGAGTTAGAAGCATCCTTTCAACCGTTCGCCTATAGCCGAACAACTGAACGGCTCCAGCCAAACGACTGAACGCCTATAGCCGAAAGCAAACCGCTCAAAAAACAGTCGCTTTCTGAAATGGGTTGTAGCAGGATTGTAGCACCATTGTAGCAGGATAAATCCCGATCGTGCTACAGGCTCCGCCCTTTATACATCGGCGTTTCACCCACATTGTAGCAGGGATAGCAGGGTTAAAGGCTGTTGTCACTTGCATAGCAAGCAAGACGCTCTTCTGGTTTCCATTGCTCAAAATCAATCTCTAAATTTCGCTTTTGATGCGGACTAGCAAGATATTTGGTTATGGCGTTGGCTACGAATATACCTAAATTTACAGGTACTGCATTGCCTATCATTTGCTCAATATCTGTCTTACTTCCATAGAAACGGAAAGAGCGTGGAAAAGTTTGGATATAACTACGTTCCAAAGTAGTAAGAGGACGAATACCCTCTTTTGACTTAACAGGATCGTTAGCATGTATTTTGTAGCCATCAGGCATAGGTCTATTCACCCCACGAATAGTTGGGCTTGGCTCGTCTATGCTAAAAATACCTCTACGTACATAACTACGTGGATGGCGATAATAGTAATCAATACCAAGTGAGTCCCCGAAATAGTCACGTAGCGTCATAGGTTTTGATGTAAATCCACTATTAATAAATGGCATCATGAAATCATCCATCTCATGTAATTTCCCAATAAGAAAGAAGCGCTTTCGCTTTTGGGGAACTCCGCAATAACTGGCATCGAGAACGTGTTGTGACAGACCATAGCCTGCTTCTTTGAAAATTTTCTTCGCATCCACTAATTTTTGGGTTTTCACAATACGGGCGACATTCTCCATGACAAACCATTTTGGACGGACATTGCAAACGATTTGCGCAAAATTGATGGTTAAGTCACCTCGCCCTCCGTCCTCGTCACGTTTACCAGCAGAAGAGAAATCCTGACAGGGCGGCCCACCAATAATCATGTCAGGGTCATGTTTTACTATTTCAATAGAACTTTCTTGCACATTGCTTAAATCCATCTCTTCAGCAGGATGGTTGAAATTGTGGCGATAAACATTTAAAGCAGTCTCCCATTTGTCATAGGCAGCCACCACGTCAAAACCTGCATTGGTAAATCCAAGACTAAGTCCTCCACATCCGCAAAACAAATCGACTACTCTCATTTTTCAAAAAGTTCTGGATGGCTAACTATAAATGCGTCAAATCTCCTTTCAGGACTGAGAAGTTTCTGCCCATCTCCCAAGATGATATTCTTTATCTCATATTTTGACACTCGTGGTTTTGTAAGTTCATCACATCTCATCATAGGATTTGTCAGTTTTCCACTAATGGCAAAGGCTTTGTCTGTTTTGTAATTATAGGCTAAGTCGTTGACTATGTCTGTATAATTGAACTTGCCAAACTGAGTGAAATCCCAAAGCATCTTATAAAGCCAAATAATTGTACGCTGATTGCGAGAAATGTCATTTTCAGGGTTGGCTTCTCTTAAACACATTTGTATTACAGACAAGTTTGACCAAACAAATACGTCAAGACAATCGTCTGCAAAATCCTTTAGTCTCTTATCTGTTTTCCAGATTGGCTGAATAATTAGTGGTACCTGTTTGCTCACTAAATCAGATGAGACATCAAGAATAGATTTACGAATAGCACTATAATGAGGCAGAACGTGTCTGATTTCACTCCAATTTTTTATCTCAACTCCGATGGTGTTTAATAGAGCGTGAAGACGACTTCTTTCTTTTACTGTTTTATAGCAAGCACAGATGCTACATGCCAAAAATAATATAGTGGGAGATCTGACAACAATCTCACTACCGTAATCTTTCTCTGGCAGATCTTTTGTAGTATTATCTGGCAAGGTTGTCAACTTAACTTCCAATCCACATACGGACTTCTCGGTTTTACGATTAATCATTACCAGATCAATCTTCTCTTTTTTTACTGCCGTGTAGAATTGCTCATAGGGATAAAATTCTGCTTCATAGTTGTAATAAGTGTCTTCACTTAAAGGGTTCACACTCAATAAATCAGAAGTATTTATATTTTTGTGTACAATCTCATTTTTCTTATTTGTACAAATATATACAGGATCTAGTCCTTTACTTCCCATATAAGCAACTAATGATGCTGGAAAAGAACTATTGAATTGGTTCTTTCCCCATGAGTCCTCATATCGATAGTCCCTACTTGAGTATTTCTGACCAAATAGTCCTGGTGATACACCTTCGATGAGACTAACTATTTCCCTGTTTTTCTTTTTTGCCATATTCTTTGCAAATTTACAAATAAAATCTTAGTTTGATGGTGGGAGTGGTTATTTTTACACATTATTAATAATTAATAGGGTGTGTCTTACACTTCCGTATAGATGAACTGTTGTCCATTGCTTCTCCTTCACTTTTGGCTTCTATATTGATGTTCTTGTATATAGTCTGTGTCACTTCAAATTTGTATTTCATTGTTGTATGATGTTTGCTGGAATTGATAATTGCCTGACTTAAAAACAGTTGCTGTCTGGAGCAGGGATTAGAGTGATAATACTGCCCTAAGGTTTGTGTCTGTAAATATATGCCATATTTTCAGTTTGACAGGTTTGTATTCGTCAAACAATTGTCTGGCAAATTTGATTTCGAACACCAAACGAAAATCATTTTCTGCAGCCTCTTCCACAAACTCATGTTTTGTACCAATACGAGCCACCTCTATATGGTATAAGTCACGAATGCCTTTCCCTTTTATATATGGCATAAAGTAGTATAGTTTGTTTAATTTTACAGTAGAAGGGAATTTCTTGCCCGTAAAGTAAACTTTTGCATTCTGATTCGTATAAGGAATGATATACTTGTCGGGTACCAAACATATCAGAACGTTTCTTGAGTCATCAAGTTCTTGTTTGGAATTATTTCTTCTCCTAATAAGAGGATTATTGAAGATATTGACATCTTTAGGATATTTCTCATGCATATCGAACATGTCAATTTCATAAAGGCTTGGCGGCAACATCTCTGATGCGACCTTATTGGCTTCCAAGTATTGGCTTTCTTCTGGATTTTGTGCGTCAATGTCGTTAAACAGACGTATCAAAGAACGACCTATTGCGAAAGCAAGATTTACGGGGACAGCATTGCCGATTTGCTTATATTGGTCAGTCAAATTGCCCTCAAATGCCCAGTCGTCTGGGAAAGTTTGGATTCGGGCGTACTCACGAACAGTCAAGGGGCGTGTCTCTGTAGGATGACATCGCTCTGTTTGTTTTTGAGCAGGGGCACACGTCAATGTTAGTGATGGCTCGTCCATAGACAGACGACGAGCCATGCCCGTTTTACCACCTCCAAGATAAAAACTTCCTCCCATGTATTCTTTTTGTTCCTTTGCGGGTAGGTCTCGCCAGTCCCCACCTTCAGGTATCATTGCCATTACACGTGCTTTCTTTGGAGGATATAGTTGACCTTCAGACTGAGGTACGTCATTTTCAAAAAGAGCACCGCTGAAGAAAGCGTCACGAAGGGTCATCACACGATGATATGGATCGGGCCATTTAAAGCGAATGCCTCTCTTGTAGATGTCATTACGGATGGCAATGATAATCAGACGCTCGCGTTTCTGAGGAACTTGATACATGATGGCTTTCAACACACGAGGTTCTACAAGTGTGTAACCCAATTCTTTGATGGCGTTACGAATAATATCTAAAGTTCTACCTTCATCATGAGAAAGAAGTCCCTTAACATTTTCTCCCATAAAGACTTTAGGTTGTATTTCTTTTACAGCACGGGCAAGTTCGAAAAAAAGTGTTCCACGGGTGTCATTCAGTCCGCCCTTTTTACCTGCATACGAAAAAGCCTGACAAGGGAAACCACCAGACAGGAAATCCACCTTTCTTCTAAGCGGTGTAAAATCAATTTGATGAATGTCGCCTTCCAGCACGTTCCATTCTGGATGATTCCTTCGTAAAGTCTTACATGCCATAGAGTCCACTTCATTAAGCAGAACATGTCGAAAACCTGCTAAATGCATACCCAAGGCTAAGCCTCCTGCACCAGCGAATAGTTCAACGGACGTGTAATCTCGTAAAGGTGCTACGTGGAATTCTTCATCCCAGTTTGTGTGGAGCATCATCCTGACAGGCTCAATGTCAGTTAATTCTTCCATGTAAAAGCCTTCTTTGCCGTTTTCGTTTCTACGATAAGGGTATACACCACTTTCTCCCCATTTTTGCGCTGTAGCAAGTGAGGTACCTGTGAGATCGGCTAAGTTAGTCGCAGATAAGAATGTGGGCATTACAAACCTCCCCTTTCTCTGATCTCGTCAGCAATTTTGTTTATTTTTGACATGATGAGTTGGCTTCCATCAATGTTGTCTTCCTCCACGACCTCGCCAAAAGCCTTTGCAAGTCGGTGATAGAATTGCGTATCACCAGTTAAATGCTCCCAGAATTCTGTACCACAAAAAACAGGGAAATAAGAGTCTATAACTTTATAGTTGGCTGAAAGTTCTTTTCTCTCTCCATATAGGACTCCTACTACCATGTCATCAATTTGTACGCCCATCCTATCTAGTCTTGACTTGTTTTGTAAATGCTTAAAATGTCCTTGGATAGTTGCTATATCGTCTTTATTGATGGTCTGTGGACCTGCTTTACATTGACAATATTTCCTTCGTCCGTCTAAAGCATCAATAAACTCAATATCTATACCATCAATTCCTGACGCATTACCAGCCACCTCTGCCAGTCCCGATATGAATATCTGGATATTCTGTCCAAAACTAGTATTAATGCTTGTACCAAGGATGCGGGGATATATTAAGGCTTTTGCCAATGACTCGGGTTCTGTATTGCCACACAGAAATGCAGCCAAATAATTGATTAAAAAAGGATTGATGCTAAAGTCTTTTAATTGTAGCCTATCCAATCCTTTTAAATGATTAGGTATAATGATGTGGCGGAAATATTCTTTTCCACTTTCAATAATCTGATTTTTCTGCTCTTCTGTCATCGTATGGAATCTTTAACGGACACAAAGATACAAACTTTTTTTGGAAAAACCTCATAACCTACTGTTTTTAACGTGTTTTACGGAGGTCTCCCAAAATCGAGGTAATGATTTGGCAACCGTTCTGGTTTCTACGTTCTGCACTTCATTACGTCAAACAACTCCTTTGCAATGGCAAAGGTATAACTTTTATTTGAATCCTGCAAACTTTATACCATTTATTATAGTAATGTAGGGTAAGAAAACTTCTTTTGAGTTTATCCAAGTTAGTCCTCAATGTTAACAGTTCATAAAGAATGGACACAACTAACTAGGAAGTTGCGATGACATTTTATGGAATACCCTTACTTTTGCAGTGTTTAAAGGAGCATCAGGTGGAAATGAACAGGGAATCTGTATAAAGTTGATATCAAGTTGACATTGGAAGTCCTTCAGAATCTCTACTTTTGTCCCCGAAATAGTGATAAGATGTAAAAAACGAGGCAAAAACGACCTCTCGGACAAGAATATTTTGTTCACCTTATATAAGGTTGAATAAAGAAGTCTGGAGAAATGCCGAATTTTGCACCATCAAAACGAAAAAGTGAAAGAAATGAAAGCGACAAAAAGAGACATTACGAAAAATATCATTGACAAGTTGTTAACAAGTTGTCAATCCGATTCGAAATTAATATCGAACTTTGCACCGTTGAAACAAGAAACGGATAATTCGAGTGCAAGATCAAGGCACAATCAAACAAAATTATTACCAAGGTGTTATAACGGTGGCAAAAAGTTAGGATAATAATGCCGAATTTTGCACTCGGAATTTGGAAATAGAGCGTCTGAATGATAGAAAGAGACCACATAGAGCTAATGGCACACCTCGAACGGTTGGAGCAGAAAGTACAGAAGGACAGCCTTCTGATACAGTTCCTCGTCGAGCAGAACAAGGGCCTGCAGGAACAGTTGGATAAGGTTACCCAACTGCTCATCTCGCAGCAGGGCCAGACTGTGCCGAAGCCTGTGGAGGATTCTCCGCTACATCAAGACCAATGGCTTGACAATCAGGATTTGTCACAGTTGCTTCATGTCTCTGTTCGCTCCCTCCAACGGTATCGGAGTCTGGGAATCTTGCCTTATAAGATGATGCACAAGAAGGCTTACTACACAAAGGAAGGTGTATTGCAATTCCTAAATTCAAATGTGGTAAGTTATGATAGAGAAGAAGTTGCACTTTACTTCGCAAAACTTGGAATATCCACATAGTATATGGCCGCATATTATTTGCCCGAAAAAATACAAGAATTAACAAACGTGCAGTCTTTATAACTCCCGAAATTGCATTATTTGACTGTATTTTATCTTTTTTCTTGGATAATTTGATATTTTTTCTTATCTTTGCAGCGAGATTGCAATTCTATGGCAGAAAAGGAATTACAAATTGTTGACTTTCATGACGTTCTCAAATTTGAATTTGAGAAAGATGGAATGTCATCTGTTTTTCTGACCTCAAAGCTATCGGAGTATCTTGCAGAAAACAGGTTTTCCCCTTACATAACTTTAGAACTGGAAAACGCCAAAAAGTTTAAGGCCGATGCTGTTTTCTTTCGATATTTAGACAATGGAAGAAATTGTATTCCCCAAATATATATATATGATAATATCACAAATCCACGGAGTGATGAGGATTACGCTATTATCCACAGAGATATTTGGAGCGCCTCTGAAATACCATTGTATTTCATAATCGACAGACATCAACTAAGAGTGTTCGATGGACGTGTACCCGTAAAGGTTGAGAAAGATGGGAGGCTGGTATCCAATCCCATCCAGATATTCCACAATATGGATGAGGCTGTGAAGCTATACAATGCCGATTTGTTCTCCACGGGTTCCTTCTGGAGTTCTCAAGAAGAGTCTGGCAATTTCCTTTACAACAACACAATTAACCAAAAACTGCTATCCTCATTACAGCAAACAAGGAAATTCTTAAAGAAATGCTATCCTTCAAAACAAAAGCTCATAGACCATATACTAATTATCAGTATTCTTATCAAGTATTTAGAAGAAAACGGAACAGATAAGGATGGTAATAATTTAGCAGGAAAATTCTTTGAGAATGCTGTTGGCCATAATAGTTTGGTTGCAGTTATGGAAAACGGTGCCTTTGTTGATTTACTGGATAAATTGTCAAGTCATTTTAATGGAGGTGTCTTTAAGTTATCGGAGGCTGACAAAACAGAACTTCTTAATACAGATTTGACACTTTTGGCAAAATGGCTGGATGGTAAGTTAGGCAAAAACAATCAGTATATGCTATGGCAAGAGTATTCCTTTAAACATATTCCCATAGAACTGATTAGTTTTTTCTATGAAGAGTTTCTACCCAAAGATGAGAATACCCAAAAGAAAAAAGATACAGGAGCCGTTTATACTCCCAGTCACCTTGTTAAGTTGTTGATAGACGAATGTCTGCCAATAATGAATGGTGAATTAAAAAGCCTGATTGACGTCAGTTGCGGTTCTGGTATTTTTTTGGTGACCGCATTTAAACGTTTAGTTCAGATTTGGCGTTACCAGAATCGTGAAGAAGGACAGTTGCCAGATATGGATGCCAACACTCTGCAACAATTGCTGCGCCGTTATATATACGGTGTTGACATAGACCCCGTTGCGGCAGAACTGACAACTTTTAGTCTTAACCTTTCCCTATGTTCAATGCTTTCTCCAGAGCAGATCTGGACTGAATTACGATTCGATGATTTGAGTAAAGAGAACATCGTTAATTGCGACTTCTTCCATTATCTTGTTTGTACTTCCAGAAAGTATGACCTTGTTATTGGAAACCCTCCATTCAAAGAATATTCTGGTGGTGAATATAACAGGATTAAACGGTTATTGCAAGAGAAAGAACATGATTTTGAAATAGACATACCTCGATATCAGTCTGCTCTGATGTTTCTTGACAAAGCAATGAGTATACTGGAGCCTCAGAGGGGCAAACTCTGCCTGATTCTCCCAGCTGGCCCATTCCTTTACAGTAAGTTGGAACCCTTCAGAAATTATTTCTTCAAGAAATACAATGTCCGTCAGATTATTGATTTCACTTTCTTAAACAACATGCTCTTTAAGGCAAATGTTGCCACTGTTGCACTTTTTGCAGAAAATCAGAAACCAGATTCGAAAGAGATTACACATATCATAGCCAAGCGTACGGGTTCAAGCAAAGAAAAAATATTCTTTGAGTTTGATTACTATGATTTCTATGATGTACCAAAAGACATCGCGCAGACGAGTGAAATAGTTTGGAAATGCAATCTTTTAGGTGGGGAGCGTGTGTATGAAATCATGGAAAAATACCAAGCATATCCTACCATCAAGAAATTCTTAAACAGAAGAAAGAAACAAGATGGTTGGTATTATGGTGAAGGATATATCATAGGTAATATGAACCAAAAGGCTGACTATATCACAGGAATGCCTTCTGTTGTTGACGATACTTTTACAGATGAAGGGACTTGGGATACTGTAGTAGAACAAAGCAAGGGATTTATATGGCCTCGTGAGAAAAAACTATATGAACCTCCCGTTCTTCTGATAAAGGAAGATATTGGAAAACGACATATTCCTGCAGGAATCAGTCGAGAATATGTCACATTTAAGCACGGAATTATTGGTATTCATAGTTCTCAAAAGGATTACGGTTCCCTTGAAGGTCTTTTAGACTATATAAAAACTAATAACGATTTCTTGCGTTTTTACATTGTGGCAAGAAGCACTCGGGCTGGCATATCGAAATCCATTCATACCCATTTGGCTGGTGACTTCTACGGTTTACCTTATAGTGAGAGTGGCTTTGAACTCACCAAGAACGAACAAATAGTGGTAGATGATGTCGTGAAATTCATTTTCCCGTATTTTGACACCATCGTCAATCCGGAGTTGGATAGCATTATTTCATACCAGGAGCAAAAATATGTGTTAGTAGATTACGGGTCTGTTTATTGTGATAGGCTGAATGTTATCTACGAAAAGGATGATAAGAAATACAGGCCTGCCGGGATTTATGAAGGAGATAGTTATTTTATATATGTAATTGATTATACATCGGAAGAGAAAAAATTTCAAATATATGAAAGCAAAGTGGATTTAGAAAACTTGCTGACATATAAGACTGAGGAATATGTTGTGAAGCGAATTGTCAGGAAATACGACAACGACCGTATAGTCATAGTCAAGCCCAGACAATTCCGATACTGGATAAAATCTATCGCACTTCGTGATGCAGACGACACGTTTGCTGATATAACGGATTATTATGTATAAGCAAGAATGGACATCAATAGGGATACCCCCGAAACCAGAGCAACTGTATATAAAGTTGTATCAGTTCATAGATTCTGTTATTGATGGTTTTGAGCCGCCTATACAGGATAATGACAAAAGTGTTGAAGCTGAAGATAAAATCACAGTTGGTATGTCACGTTACCTTGACAGTAAAAGTGAGCAATCGGATGATGTCTTCAAGTTTGTAAATCAGGATAGTCCTTGCGATATCGGGGTATATTTGGGAAGGGCATACAATAAGTATAGCAAGAATTTTTGTTGGATAGAAGCAAAAAGATTACCAACTCCCAAACTGGCAAATAGGGATGAGCGTGAGTATGTTTTTGTTGATCATTCCAAATTAAACCATAATGGGAATAGGCAATTTGACAACAACGGCGGTATTGAGCGATTCAAAATGAGTAAACACGCTGCCGGGTATCCTATTGCCATAATGTTTGGATATGTTCAGGATGAGACTTTTGCATTTTGGGAAAGAAAAATCAATGAATGGTTGGAAATCTATTCTACGACACTTCCATTTTCTAGCAAGGAACAACTAAAACGGATAGACAGCCAAGAGAATCGATACATTTCTATCCATCAACGTATAGACAAGAACCATCAGCCAGCGGGAGAAATCAAACTTTATCATTTTTGGATTAATGTTTGATTTGCATCAATATGTTTCAATTCTCTTTTTGAGAGACTATAAAATGAAAGGAATTCATTAAAATCGTTAAATTTTGCAACTTTTTCAGGGCTTTTGTCTTTTTTATGCGGATAATTGAGTAATTTTGTGCCATTAATCTAAAATGACTATATGGCAGGCAATAAAGATCTCAACCGCCTGAAGGTGGTACTTGTAGAAAAGAAAAAATCTAGTCTATGGTTATCCAGACAACTAGGATGTGCGCCAACGACTGTTTCAAAGTGGTGTACCAATTCGTCACAGCCTCCGTTGGAGATGCTGATGAAAACCTCTAAACTGCTTGATGTGGATTTAAATGATCTCGTTAGGTTTGAAGAACTTTATAAAAACGATTAAGCAAAAGATAAACCTGTTGGCGTAATATTTGAGAAGATTATGGAAAAAATATCACGAAAGAAATTGCTCGACTACATTGTGCATGAGGAAGTCGCTTTCCAGTTTGGCGATGGACTTATGTGTATCACCCATCCCGATGGAGATTATAGCGATGAAGATTTGGCCCAAAGCATGGCTAAAGATATTGAGGAAATGAGGAATTACATTGCCAATAGTCATAGCATAAATGTTGTTCATGAGGAAGATGTTGTCAGCGAGAATGATGAACTTGGCTTTAATGAGTTCGCAGAATGGTCGAAAGATACAGATTTGCTGATTCTCGTTGATAAGGGTTTGCTGCTTTGTCTGCCTGACCAAGACACGCGAGAGATCATCTTTGAGGTCGCATAACTGACTGAGGATATGGCAAAACGAAAAATCAGGATAGGACTTGTGGATGCCGACCTGCTTTGCAACGGGACGCGGCATCCTAATCTTGTCTTGATGAAACTGGCAGGATTCCTAAATGACAACGGCATTGACTTCAAACTGATTATTGATCAGGATGAAGATATTACGCCCTATAAGTTCATTTATATCTCCCGCGTTTTCACATTCACCAAAATGCCTGCATTCTACGAGAATGCCACGACAGTCCAACAGAGCAAGTTTCGTAGAGGTGGTACGGGCTTCTATGCCAACGAATTAAACGTTAATATCTATCGTCAGAAGCGTGATGACGATATGACACAGTTGGAACGAGACGAGTTCCTTTGCCAATATCCCAATCATCGCGGTGGCCCTCGAAAGAATGGTATAGACCTTGCTCGCCAGATGCCTTTCTACCACCTCTACGATTCATTTGTTGACCGCAAGGTGGCTGAGGGCTTAAAGCGTGAGAAGTATAAGGACTATCAGCAGTACAGTATAGGGTTCCTTACACGTGGTTGCATCCGTCATTGCCCATTCTGCATCAACAAATTGGAGGACAAAATTTTCCCCTATTCCGACCTCGAATGGTTCCTTGACGATGAACGCGATGAGCATGGTCGCCTTGTTCGTCCCTACATCTATCTGTGGGACGACAACTTCCTTGCTGCCGACCCTACCATTTGGCGTACCCGACTGCAACAGCTGATAGACACGGGACGACCTTTTCAGTTCCGCCAAGGGCTTGACGAGCGTATGCTGGCACAAAGTCCTCATGGTGAGGAAATGGCCGAGATGCTTTCGAAGACGAAGTATCATGGTGACTTTATCTTTGCTTTTGACAACTGGAAAGACCGCCCGCTGATTGAGCGATCCTTGAAGATATGGAAGCACTACAACCCCAAGAAAGGCACCAAGTTCTACCTGTTCTGTGGATTCAAGCAGACAGAACAAGGCTATCAGAAATTTTATCGTGATATATGGGAAATCTTCCAGCGCATTAAGGTGCTGATGACCTACGGATGTGTAGGTTACTTGATGCGTCACGAAGACTATCACAATGCTCCGATTTCTAACTTATATATCCAAATAGCCCGTTGGTGTAACCAACAGGCATTCTATAAAAAGATGTCGTTCTGGGAATACACTTATCGAAACCAAACGTTCTGGGAACAAGGCGCAGGATTTGAAGTTCTTAAGCCAATAAAGTCATTTGAGGAGTTCCAGCGGGATTACGAAACGGGATATTACTATAGAGAAGATTCGCGAGGTAAAGTACGAAAGATTTGCAAAACCTTGCAGACCCTACTTGATACACTGGAGATGTTTCCTGAACATCGAGAGGAACTACTTGAGATGTTTAACTATAAGATGTCCAACTTAAAAGATCCCAAACTTTGGGAGTAGAGAAAATTGAGATATGCCAGTAATAAGTCATGACTATAAAAACCTGAACAATTTGGAAACCATCATTAAACATAATGATGGAACACCATTGTATGGTGAAATAGACATGTATCGTAGGATTTGGAAAGATTGTGAGAACAGCAATCTTACCTGGCATTTTTGGCATGACCTGCGTTTGCCTATTGGTAATAGCAAACAATCTGAAATTCAAATTGATTTCTTCTTAGTATGTGAAAAGGGCGCTCTTGTTGTTGAAGTAAAAGGTGGTAATGTCGGAATCCAAAATGGCCAGTTCTTCTTTAGTAAAGGAGATGGGATGACTATGGACAGGTCGCCTTTCCAGCAAGCAGAAGACTATAAATTTGCATTGTTAAACAACAAGATAATCAATAACAACCAAGTCTTTATAGACACTGTATGTGCATTCCCCCATACAAAGATGGCTCACACGAACCATCTCACCCAATTGGATATGGGATATAAATTATGGTCTTCATACCAACAAGAGAATCAATCAGAGTCTTTTGCTGGGTTCTGTCTATCTGTACTTAGTATTGACAAAGAGAAAAAACATTGGATTACTGAGGATTTGAAGTCAACTGAGGTAGATATTGCTATTCATCATCTAGTGGCAAACATTCGCCCTGACTTCAACTATACAGAAACTAGTTACCAAAGCATTCTTGATTGGCTGAATATTCAGAACCTTGATACATTCAAGAGCCTAGAAAAGAACAATCGCATCATTATCGAGGGAGGTCCTGGTACTGGTAAGACAACCATAGCGAAGGCATTTATTCGTAGATACAAGTCCTTACGAGGCGTTTATATTTGCTGGAATAATCTGCTGGCAGCAACTGTTCGCAACCAACTTCTTAAAGTCGGACTGGAGAATTGCGAGGTTTACCAGTTCATTTCATTTATCTCGAAACTTGACCCGAATCACAAGTTTGTTTCCTTTGATGATTTTCAGGAGACTTCTACATCTCTGATAGAGAAAATGAAACGACTATTTGACAAACTTCGTGCATCTGAGAACTTTATCCCATATGATTATATTGTCATTGATGAAGCACAAGACATCTTTGACAAAGGTGCTGCAGAAGTCCTTAATTCACTCACATCAATAAATGGTAACGGTCTTGGAACTGGCAGATATCTTGTTTTCTTTGATACAGAACAGGGATATAGAAAAGACATCCGAGTATTAGATAGTTACGCGGAAGACATTTCGCGGCATGGAACCCATTTTGTTTTGAATGAGAACAAAAGAGTTCCTAATAATAAACAGATAGTTGATGAAGCCAACAAGATTTTGGAAAGTGAAGACGGAACACAGACTTCCATAATAGTAAGAGATATCGAGGAAAGGAATGACCCTGCTATAAAAATACATCACTACCATGGGACTAACGAATTGGTTAAGCATATAAAAGCCCTCCTAACTGCTTTGAGAAGTGGGGAAAAGAAATGGTCAGAGTATGTAGTCTTGACGGACTCCCATAATAAAAAACTATTTGAACGCCTTTCTGATATTGAACTTATAAAGGAGTTAAAGCCTGATAATGTCAAATATGAAGAAGAAAGACTGAGCCTAACTACAATCTTGTCCTACAAAGGGCTTGAAACAAAGCACGTGCTATTAGTGTTAAACAACAGGGAAGAAATAGACAAGTTTGAATTGTATGTCGGAATGACTCGTGCAATGTTTGATCTTGAATTATTACTTCTTGACAAAGTTAACTCGTCAAATTGATATCGGCTCCTATGACAGAAGAATTTAAAAATATTGCCAACCAATCATCTGTAGAGGTCGATTCCATCATCAATGCGATGGTTCATACACAAAAGGAATCGGCTCGTCGATTCATGAACGTGATGAACAGCATTGTGGATTATTATATGAATAGGAAGGCAGAAGATGGAGAAATCTGTTTTCCAATCATCTATATGCCGCATGCTCCAGAATGGGCTCGCGAAGTGTGGTTGAAATTTCTTATTCTAAAGTTATCTTTGTATTACAACGATGATAATAGAGAGCTTCTCAAAAGAAGAGCTGCGTCAATGCGTAATATCGTGCTTCGAACTAAAGAAGATGAAAAACACATGAAACAGTACGCTGTCCCATGTGCAAAATACATCCGAGAAACATTGGGTAATATAACAGATCATTATTCTGGCGAGAAAGGACACAAGAACATGATAATTTGCGGAGAAGGAGATTTGCAAGTTTCCAGAGCTGACAAGCATAAATTCATCTCAGAGTTCTATGGTAAAACCGACAATGTCTTTACTGAAAAGAACTTGATTATGTGCCATAATCTTAATGCTGACGATATACGAGACCAGCTAAGAGAGCACAAAAGAGATGATGAATATGTCATTGTGGATAACCTTTTTGTGTTCTATACGAATAACGACAAAGTCAATTCATTAGAAGAAAGCTCACTCGAACGCTGGAATACGGCATACAAAATGGGTTTAAAGAACTGTTTTGTCTTTGCTTTCTCAAAAAAGCCGTTCCATCTTCGTCATTCTATAAGCAAAGGGATTGGTTTCTGTCGGAAATTTCCCATGGTAAGTGAAAAAGAATTCTACCAATACCCCCATTACATTACTTTCGACGAGGGTGAAAGCAACTATATGTTTGGTAGGAACAATTCATATGAGCACATTTTTATCCCTGATGACCAGTTACTGTTTTCTGATGTGCTTGGTTCGTTAATTGATGAATCGGAATACAGGATTCAAGAGCGTAACCGTTTCTCTTTATGCTTAAGTGACGAACTTATATCTCTATACTCAAGTTATCTTCACAAATCTTTTCCTGATTTTAATGACGAAGACTATCAAATGTCAATAGAATGGCAACTAGAAAGAGCCTCCAAGACAGTTAAACCGATAATTCACAATTGTATCATTAAGGAAAAACTGATAAGGAGCAAAACCCGTGATGAGTTTGGAGAAAAAATAAAAATAGCGATAGTATTGGATAAGAGCATTGATTTGTCAACGAAAAAAGCATTAACAGCTTGCTTACAGGAATATTCTCCAAGATTGGAGGTAAAATATTACGACTACTCTGCATTAAAACCCAAAAATGGGAACAATGCTATTAAAGAGAACCGGGTAATAGTTCTGCAATATCGCCCGCATTATATCAGGGAATCGTATGCAAAGTTCCCTAATTCCTTTGACCCTATTCCTGTACGTAAAGACCAGTTTATTCATGACATTATTCAAGGTGTAGCATTTAATGACATGTATGAATGGGATAAATACGACTACGATAAATATAAAGCAGATTTGTTGGATTCAGAATTAAGAAACACACTTTTTGGCAAAGTGCCACGCCCTGTTAAGCCTTCTGTAAGAAGAACTAAGGGTGAATACGAATTTAGTGATGAACGCAGCACATCGCGAGCAGTTGTATATGTAAAGGGAGAATTTGATGATGGCAGTAAATTCAATATCCCAGAAACTGACTTCGTCATTTATGAAACAGATAATGGAGTAGCTCAAATAGCCCGACTAACTGAGATAAAGAAAAAAGGGATTCTTCAGGAAATTAAAAGGTTGCAGAAATTGGATGATGTCGCGAACGAACTTAAATCTTTCATAGATTTACAATCAGAAGCAGATGACCAGCGCGAAAAAGTTATTCGAGAATCACAGTATAAACAGGGAAAGATAACCGCAGAAGAACGTGATTCGTCGATTATTTTGTGGAAAATTCTTCTTTCCAAGAAGATAGAAGAAGAAGGGATAGACAATGCCTATGATTCTGTCATGATGGGATTGAAAGAGTCAAATAGAATACAAAAGAGTCAATTTTGTCATTGGGCCGATTTGGATTCAAATATGATTCTACCTTTGCAAAAGGTTTGTCAACAGAAACTCTTTGAGTATCTCGGGTTTGGAATTATTTCCCCATATCTTTCAATAATGAGGAGTAAGAAAGCTGCCACGAAAAATGGCACAAGGAGATTCAACAGCATGATGGATCAATTCCTACAAGAAACTTTGTTGGCAGATGTTGATGAAGATCTGTTTGATGACTATAAAGATAGCGATATAAATGATTTGCTAAACCTCCGCAATGTCGGCGATTTAGCCTCTTTGCAATCATTACTCCGCAATGAAATAAAAATGAATAACGTCGTAACTATAGATTGATATGAATAGCATAATTGATATTAAGAGAGAATCTTTGGAATCTTTCATCCGTGAACAAATGATAGGCCCAAATGGTTGTAGAGGACGTTTTTCCATTGAAATGGAAGAAGGTCAATCGTTCGATGGAGAAGTGATTAACACTACACCAGGCTCGATATACAGCACAGCCGTGCTTTTCCCGCCAAAAGCTCAGGGAATGTTTGCATGCCAAGATTCAGCAGAGGAAACCGATGTTGATGATGAAACAACTTCGACCACTGGCCAAGAAGATGATGGCGAACTTCTGCGTAGCGATAGTAACGAACAGAATGGAGGTTTAGGAAACGAAGTTGATGATGAGGATGTTTATTCCTTAAGCAGAAGATTCCCCAATACGGTTGGCATCTCATGTTGTCTGGTTCCTGAAGCAAGATTATCCAATGATGTGGAGATAAGAGTATCGGGAAGGTATTATACAAAAATTGTCCGCGGGGGCAAGCAAAGAGTACAGGTTTTGGTAAATGATAATCTTGCTCAGTTTGAGCAGTTCTTCACAGAGAATCCTATCCTTCACCAATATTTCATCTATAATGAAGGTAAGCTTAAAATACATCCTGTACCAAGCAAAAATGTTTCACAGGTTAAAGATATGCTTCGCACAATGAATATGAATTGTGCAGCGAAGTTGGCCGTGATTGATGGTGAAACCGACCCGATTTTTACCCAGATACCCCAAAATTATAGATTTTTGCTATCATATCGTGAGGTTCTTTTCAACAAATATCTTAATCATATTCATTACGAAAAAGACAGTGACAACCATGATATTCCATCATATCTCACCGATGAAGAAAAGCAGCGAGTACTGAATCAGCTTGAAAAAGTTGAGATGTATGAAACCTTTCTTTCATATTTTGATAATCTCTTAGAACTTTATGATCATAAAAGCTTTGGTTTCTGGCAGTCTCACAATTTTAGTACAATATTAAAATTAGAGGGAATAAAAGCAGAAAACAATAACGCTATTAAGCAGATTTATAAGCCCAAGGGCAATGATAATTTAGAACACTTCTTTGCTGTAGATGTGGAAAATGGTAAAACGATTGCTTTGTCAGCTTGGCTACAGGTGACAAGGAACAGCAAAGATAAGACAGACAAGAATCAATATCTGAAAGTCTTGATTGTAAATGATTCCACTCCATTCCGTGAATCCCCAAAGAACTATTTTTCAATAGTGAATGAGGAGGTTAACAAACTTTGTTTTTTCGGAATTCAAATTGACCTTAGGAGTAAGTTCCTTTGTCCATATCATGAAGGTAACACTTACAATGACGTAAAGAAAGATGAAGACAAATTGAATTTCCTTTATCGTTCCATCAATGATTACGGAGTTGGTCATCTCTGTTCCATTGATTGGGAAAAGGATCAAGATGGGAATGTTTTTCATATCTGGTCTGAGTTCATCCCATCTTTTGAAACGCCAGATATTGAACCTATACCCCGGAAAAAGTACAGTGAGTATATTGAAAAAGGGGGTATGATGATTCCTCAACCGTACTTGACAGATGACAGGTGCCTTCAGTTTAAATACCTATCGACATTTTCTGAAGCAGAAGATTCCGAGATAATCTCTGGGCTAAAGGATTTTATTGGTTTATATGGGAATTGGATTGCTAAGAACGAAGCACGCATAACTGATGCTAAGGACAGGGCGTTTGCATTGGATAATCTGTCTAAATGCAAAAGTGACATGCAGCGTATGAAAGACAATGTTGATATTATTCTCTCAGGTAATAAAGAGAATATGCTCTGTTTCAGATTGATGAACTCTGCTATGTTTATGCAACTCTGGCATAACAAGAAGGAAAATCAGAAAATAATCATTAATGATGACCCTAATTTGAACGAAGCCTTCTATAAGCAGGCTCTTGATAATATTTTTCCTTCTTCGCCACACGCTGCATGGCGACCATTCCAGTTGGCTTTTATCCTCTTAAATCTTGACGGTATTATCAATCATCCGCAGGATTACGGTTGGAAAAAGCGCAATGATTTGGTTGATCTGGTATGGTTCCCGACTGGTGGCGGAAAGACTGAGGCCTATCTTGGAATCATAGCACTATGTATCATATACCGACGTAGAAAGTATCGTGAACAAGGATATGGAGTTGCTGCAATTATGAGATATACACTTCGTCTGCTGACGACTCAGCAATTCCAGAGAGCTTTACGTCTTATCTTAGCTTTGGAACAAATGCGTAGATGGGGCAAGAAAAATGAAAAATTTGACTTAGGTACTAAGCCTATCTCTATAGGTTTATATGTAGGTTCTAATTCATTGCCAAACAAGGTTGACGGAAAGGATGGGCTGGATGATGAGTCAATAAAATGGGATCGCCGCGAGGATGGTGAGAACAAGACGAAGATTCCTTTAGACAGATGCCCTTGGTGTGGTTCAAAACTAAGGTATTCGCCAAAGAAGAAGTCATATTTCTGCTCCAATGAAAATGACACATGTACTTTCTCTGACGAGTTGCCTGTACGCCTTTGCGATGAGCACATTTACAAAGAGCCGCCAACTTTATTGTTCGGTACTGTTGATAAGTTCGCAGCTATAGCACACAAAGTCTCTACTAAACGAAATGAAGAGAACAAAGACTCTCGCCGTATATTCGGACAAGGCATCAATTGTCTGCCGCCAGACCTCATTATCCAGGATGAGCTGCATTTGTTGTTAGGACCATTAGGTTCTGCTGTGAGTCTTTTTGAATGCGCGATAGACCAATTATGTACGCGAGAGGATGGTACAAGACCAAAGATTATTTCCTCTACAGCCACGACACGTAATACGGATTTGCAGATTCGAGCCTTGTACGACAGGGATTTAAATATCTTCCCGCATAATGGAGTTGACTATGACGATTCTTTCTTTGCCTTTTACAAGAGAGAGCAAAAGGATGGTCAGGAGAAATACATATCGAAGCGAAAATACATTGGGATTATGCCGACAGGCAGAACACAAATGACGACACAGATGCGTCTCGCAGCAATATTGTTAGTGCACAGAGCCATTTTCGAGGCAGAACACTCCCAGGAGTCAGGATTTGAATTTGCCGCCAACAACTATTATTCCATTATTTCTTATTTCAACAGCTTGAAGGAGGTAGGTAAAACGGATGCGTTGTTCTATACGGAATATTCAAAGTATGTTCGCCGCTTATTCAAGCGTGTTATGCCTTTTGGCAATCTGTTAGAGTGTTTCTATTCAATGAACGAGTTGAGTGAGGCAGAGTTGTCCGGGCGTTTGACGGGTGCTGAAGTGAATGAAAAGTTTTCTGAGGTTGGGCAGGATTGGAGCATTGAAAAACGACTCCCTCATAAAGAAAATGACGAATGGGTTAAAGGGAATACTCCACCTGACTACATTTTAGCGACAAACATGATTTCTGTTGGTTTGGATGTTAGCAGGTTTAACACCATTATCATGAACTCCATGCCCAGAAATATAGCTGAGTACATTCAGGCCAGTTCTCGCGTTGCCCGTGAGCAGAAAGGTCTGGTATTGACCCTCCATAATCCTTTCCGTTCGAGAGATGTGTCACACTACGAAAAGTTCAGGGAATTCCACGAAAAACTCTATTTCTATGTTGAGCCTATTTCAATAACACCTTTCTCGAAGAAATCTGTTGAGAAATACCTTGCACTGTATTTGGCTGCCATAGTGAGACATTCTTATGAAAAACTAGCCGACCGTAATAGTGCCAGCAAAATCAATGATAGTAATCTGAGCGACCAAATCAAACAGATGGTGACCGATTACTTCAATCAGCGATATGAGAGAATGCAAAAACCAGAGATTAGTCAGTTGGAGAAAGGCATTCTTACACATGAACTTAGAGACAATGTTATTAGGTTTGTAGATGAGGCTATAGGCCAGTGGGAGGCAAAAGCCAATGAAGTGGACGGGTTGGTGTATAATGTTACTCAGTATCAGAACGGACCGGCGCTGTTCAGTATTCCTGCAGGATATGACGAGTCCAATAATGATAGCCTATGGACGGTGCCACAGTCACTCCGTATTGTTGAACCAGAAGCAGTGCTTCACATAAGAGTAAATAACGATGGAAATTAAAACAACAAGAGAATTCAATCAGGGCATTGGAAAGTACAAAGTCCTTTCGTCCAATGCTGGTGTAGGCTCTATTGTGGCAACAAAATGGGGCGGATTCGTAATGCCGATGTCTTCATCCAAATGGGGCAGCGTGACCGCTGTTTCTGAGTATTTAAAGAGGCATAGTTTTGAACTGTTGAATGCCTCCAAAATTTCAGAAGAAACTGGTGTTGAAATCATAGATGACAATCGGTTTGTAGAGTTCCTTCGAGCAACAGAAGGTATGACACATCTTCGATGTTTGATCGCTATCCCGCATGTTTCCCTTGATGCATACAACAAATGTAATGTTGATGAACATCCTGCAAACATCAGGTATAAAGAAATACATCCAAATAGCAAATTGGAGGAAAGTACCTTTACCATTCCTGCCATTGTCTTTCCTCGTTGGTTCTTCTCACGTACAAAGAAAGACTTTAAGCCTGTAGAGGAATGGATTAGAATATGGAAGGAAAAAGGCTGTAACAATGGTGACCTTAGATATTTTGCACCTCCACGTGACCCATACACAAAAACCAGCAGGCGACTATACGATTCAAGGCTGCAAGAAGGCAAGAACAAGGTGCATGAACTTCTGGAACAGGCGTCAATGGTGTTGATATGCCCGAATGGCCATATCTCAGACATTCCTTGGCAACAATACTTCACAGCAAAGCTTAAAGAGGGTAAACGGGTGACAGAAGAGGGGTTCGATTTGTTTAACTATGAAAGCGAACCGTGTCCAGAAAGCAGTGACGGAGAGCATGTGCTTCAGTGGTTGGAGAACCGCAGTCATACCGAAAGCTTTGGTATGCTTAAATGCAAATGTTGCGGTAAGTCTGTCAGCCTTGAAGGTATCATGAACCTCCAGCCATTATGTCCTGGCGACAAGCCCTGGGAGGGCATTGGCCGGCAGGATTATGCAGCATGTATGCAAAAGAACAAACGCTCGACCATGAAGTGGGCATTGGTGACAAGTAATAGTGTTTATTATGCTGAAAATTTCAGCAGCCTGTACATTCCAGACGAGTATAGAAGTGGTGCGAATGTGCTGGATGAAAAGATGCAGAAGGTACTGACACTGATGACTGACAAGTGGTTCGACAAATATGCAAAGAAACATCCCGGAGCAACTAAACAGGATTATTCGGAGCATTGTTTTGAGGATGACTTTGACAGTATGGTTGAATATGTTATCTCAAAGGCCGATGATAGTGACTACACACTAAACGAAGAGGAAGCACAGAAAGTAATCAATGTGTTTCTGGGCGAGGGGCAAGGCGATGAATCTGGTGATGTTCGTGAGCAATACAGATTCGAGGAGTTTGAGGTATTCCAAAAGAACAGTAAATCGATGGAATCGAACGACAAGCTGATATTCAACGATATTGAGATGCCTGCGACGCTTCGCCCTTACTTCCACAAGATACAACAAGTAAGTACGCTTGGCGTGAGTAATACTCAGATAAACTTCTTCCGTGTTAGTATGCCACAGCCGGAACTTAAAGACGACGGCACTATTGACTATCCCAACAGAATGAAGATATTTAGTGAAAACCCCGAAGATGTTCTGACGATGCCAGCCGTACAGAGTTTTGGCGAAGGGCTCTTCTTCAGCTTCAATGAAGAAACCATGTCTGAATGGATGAACAGCCACGAAGAATTGTTCAAGGAGCATTATAAGGGGATGACTGAGCATGACGACACATACGACAGTATCTATAGGGAAATGAAACTTGGAGGAATAGCCAGATTCCTTGTATTGCATACTTTCTCGCATGTGCTGATGAAGGAACTGGAGTTCTCTTGCGGCTATCCGACAGCAAGCCTGAGTGAGCGATTGTATTTCTCCGACAGGATGTGTGGCGTGCTGATTTACACAACTGACGGTGCCGAAGGAAGTATGGGCGGTCTGGTATGGCAAGGTCAGCCTGAATTGATTGAGGACATTATTCGCAAGGCGATGCAAAGGGCATTAAATTGTGCCTCTGACCCGATATGCTGGGAAAATGTGGATCAGTTGAACTATGCTGCTTGCTTCTCCTGTGCTATGGTATCTGAGACTTCGTGCGAGAAAAGAAATGTTGGTCTTGACCGAAGGATATTGGTTGATGGTGAATTTGGTTTCTTTAAGAATTTGGTATGATGAATAGAATGAAGAAGATAATGATAGTTTTTACCATACCTGCATGTGTAGCTCTTCTGGCATGTGGCAATAGAGAAAAGCTGACGGAACCGATGGCAATTGGTGGCCAGTCAGTATTGGCAGAATCTCAGGCAGATACGATACCCACTCCCACTCAGATAGAGTCGCTAAAGGAAGAAGAGAAGCCATCTGCACATGTAAGTTCATCATCCTCTTCGTCACGTTCAAGCAAATCGACGAAATATGACAATATGCGAGGATTCGACCCTGTGTCAGAAGATGATATGGATGACAACGGCATGAGTCGGTATATGGAGAATAATGATGAAGAAGGATGGGATTAGTGATTGATATGAATAAAAAGTTGTATATTTGCAAGTGAAATTTGAATGAGACAATGAACATATACGAGACATTCGATAAACTGCGCTACCATTACGAGAACGAGGTGGTAGAGTTCAAGAAGGCTGAGAACAACTTTGACTTCGATGATTTGGGTAAGTATTTCTCGGCACTGAGCAATGAGGCAAACCTGAGAGATAAGGGATTCGCATGGTTGGTATTCGGTGTGCATGACAAGACACGCGAAATATTAGGCACATCGTATAAGAACAGTATGAAGAGCCTACAGAAACTGAAGCAAGACTTGTCACAGCATACTACTGACTACAATACCTTCCGTGATATATATGAGTTGGAGGTTGAGGGTAAGCGTGTACTGATGTTCCAGATACCTGCTGCGCCTCGTGGTATTCCGATGGCATGGCAGGGGCATTTCTATGCCCGTCGTGGTGAGAGCCTTGGTGCTCTTGACATGAACAAATATGAAGAGATACGTAGCCAGACAGTGAATGAGGACTGGTCGAAACAGATTGTAGAGGGTGCGACTATAGCCGACTTGGACGAAGAAGCCATTAAGAAAGCTCGCGAAGGATACAAGGAGCATTATCCCAAGCAGAAAGCAGACGTGGACGGTTGGAGCGACGAGGTGTTTCTGAACAAGGCAAAGATTACCATTGACGGAAAGATAACAAATACGGCTATTCTGTTGCTGGGCAAACCTGAATCGTTACACTACATCAATCATATAGGCGAGATTGTGTGGCGACTGGCAGATAAAGACAATGTGGGTCAGGTGTTCACCATTCCGTTCCTGATGACAACAACGGAGGTGATGCACAAAATCAGGAACTATCCGTTCAAACTTTTCCCAAAGAACAGTTTCCTGCCAGGCGAGGGGATGAAGTACGATAGTGAGGTGATACTCGAAGCCCTCCATAACTGCATAGCCCACCAAAATTATGCGGAGGATGCCCGTATCATCGTGATTGAGCGCGAGAATGAACTGGAATTCAGGAACAGCGGTGGTTTCTACGATGGTACATACGAAGACTATATCACTGGTGAGCGTATTCCAAATAAGTATCGCAATAAGTTCTTGGCGCAGGCTATGGCGAACATCAAGATGATTGATACTGAGGGTTTCGGCATCCACAAGATGTTCGTGTCTCAGAAAGACCGCTGGCTACCGATGCCTGACTACGACAAGAGTAATGGAGATACTGTGGTGCTGACGCTGCCAGGCAATGTGATTGACGAGAACTATAGTTTATTGCTGCTTGAGAATTCTGACATAGACTTGACAACGGCGGTGCTGCTTGATAAAGTTCAGAAGGGGAAGCCGATAAGTGACGAAGCAATCAAAGTGCTGAGAAAGGAAAAATTGATTGAAGGGCGTAAGCCACATTTGTATGTGTCAAAGCAGATTGCGGGGGTAACAGATCAAAAGGTGGAGTATTCCAAGCATAAGGGACTGGCGGATAAGAAGTGCGAGGCACTACTGCTTGATTCACTAAAAGACCACAACAGCCTAACAAAGCAGGAAATAGTAAATCTTCTTTGGGATGTTTTGTCAGATCAGTTGGATGATAAGCAGAAAATGAACAAAATAGACTATCTGTTGAAGCGCTTAAGAACTGATGGAGAAATTCATAATGAGACGAAAGGCAATGTTTCTATTTGGTCGCTCGGAAAGGGGTGAAAATTCCGAGCGATTCCGAGCAGTTTTCCGAGCGATTTTCCGAGCAACACGATGTAAGCCGTTGAAAATCAATAAAAATCTACTCGTAAAAGAGTGAAAATTACGAACGATTACAAGCGGATTTACGAGCGACAATGTATAAGATGCTGAATAGCAAACAACATAATTGTCGCTTGTACAATTCGTAAAAAAACGATACGTCAAGTTCACTCTGCATATTTCGTTGTACGGGCAAGACCTATCACGTCCTTTGCTAACGCTGTTATCTCCTTTGTCGCTTTCTCCAGTCTCTGCATCAGTGCCATCGTCCTGCGCTCCGAGAAATTTACGTGCATTTCCTTCACTATCTGGTTATAGACAGTTGCAAGCGTTCGAAATTGAGCATGATAGCCATTCAGCTTTTCTGAGAATGGTCGCATCTTCTCGTTCTCCTTGATGACACGGAATGATTCACCAAAGACCATCGACTTGCAGAAAACGGCCTTGGCATAGACACCGGATTCCTTGTATCTCGCCATGAATCTGGCATACTCTTCGTCATTGAATCTTACCATTACGCAGTGCGTACATGGATTCAACTTGGGCTTCCTGCCCGTCAGTCTCTTCTCGTAATTCTCTGTCATTTGTTCCAATTCTTTTGGTTTATACTTCCTGTTTTTTTCTATATCAGCCTATCGCTGGTTCCATGCCAACGGTGTCCCGACTTCGGAGAGGACACCCAAGGCGCCGTATGCGACGCTTTTCGAGTTACCGGAAATATTCCGAGTAACTGAAAAGACACCTTGCTATGTCCCTTCGGACATAAGAATCCGCCTCCGGACGGATTACGGGGCTACCTCATACCACCTGACGCGTTTGTCGGGGCCTGTCTTTCCGGTTGGGGTGCAAAGGTACGACGATTTTTCGGATTCTGAACGATGCTATCTGTGCCAAGTTCAACCACTATTGTGCAAAGGTCGTCCAGTAGTTTCAAAAACCATTGTTATGTGCGTAAAAATGCCTTCCTTTGCACCCGCTTAGAGGCACATCCGTCTTTTCATAAACACGGATGAAGCCACGAAAGCAGGAACGTGGGAAGGCGCAGGCTGACGTACACATTGGCGAATGAAACAACGTACATAGGTGAGTCTTTAAATACTACCACTCATATTAAATTGCGTATGAATGTAAGTACGCCACTACGCCAACCCACAAGTGAGTATTAACAAATATAGTAATGTATAAAGGACTATGCAAACAGAAAAGAAAGACGGTCTAAAAAGACCCAAGTACATCGCCTTCTCAACCCAGAAGGGAGGGGCGGGCAAGACAACTATCACAGTGCTGGTGGCAAGCTACCTGCACTATGTCAGGAACTATAACGTGGCTATCATCGACTGCGACTATCCACAGTACAGTGCGAGTGACCTCCGCAAGCGCGACA
>ERZ842401.2097-NODE-2097-length-27190-cov-4.833573_pt1 | contig 27190 bp, 29 predicted proteins | sample MGYA00521270_ERZ842401 | MGnify/ENA primary metagenome ERZ842401 (study PRJEB31892, sample SAMEA3878208) | bioreactor metagenome | biome: Moose rumen | place: Sweden | collected 2011-10 | study: EMG produced TPA metagenomics assembly of the PRJEB12797 data set... | reverse complement strand
CAAAACAACCTCAAAGGCATCGACGTTCGCTTCCCTCTCGACGTTATGACAGTAGTGACGGGCGTAAGCGGCAGCGGAAAGTCGACACTCGTCAACGATATACTATACAAGGCACTGGCACGAGAACTTGGCGACAGCGCCGACGCTCCGGGCATCTACGCCTCGCTCGGCGGCGACATCAACCGAGTCAAAGCTGTTGAATTTGTCGACCAAAATCCTATCGGCCGCTCAACACGCTCCAATCCGGCAACTTACCTCAAAGCCTTCGACGAGATACGACAACTGTTCGCCAACCAACAACTGTCGCGACAGATGGGGTATGGCCCAGGCTTCTTCTCGTTCAACTCGCCCGGAGGGCGATGCGAGGAATGTAAAGGCGATGGCAAAATCACTATCGAAATGCAATTTCTCGCCGACGTCACTCTCACCTGCGAGGCGTGCCACGGACGACGCTTCAGCAACAATGCGCTCGAAGTGACCTACCGTGGCAAAACCATCTACGATGTACTCGAGATGACGGTTAACCAAGCTATAGAGTTCTTCTCGCAAGCCGGCGAGGCCAACGAGAGCCGCATTGTGGCACGACTAAAACCGTTGCAAGACGTAGGACTGGGATATATCAAACTGGGACAATCGTCATCGACACTCTCTGGCGGCGAGAACCAGCGCGTCAAGCTCGCTTACTTCATCTCGGGAGAAAAGAAAGCCCACCCGCTATTTATCTTCGACGAACCGACCACCGGACTTCACTTCCACGACATCAACACCCTCATGAGCGCCTTCAACCGATTGATTGACCGCGGCCACACCATCATCATCATCGAGCACAATCTCGACGTAATAAAATGTGCCGACCACATTATCGATCTCGGCCCCGACGGAGGCGAAGGAGGAGGAAACATAGTCGCCACAGGCACGCCCGAACAAATCGCCGCCTGCCCCACCAGCCTAACAGGCCAATACCTCGCCCCAAAACTCTCCCACTAAAGCCCCCACACACAACAAACGTATCCTTCCTCGTCAGCTGCGACATCCTCAAGATCAACCCGCTTGACTGGCTAACAGACACACTCAATCAAATCCACCCAGACATGGACGAGCAACAACTCATAGCCCTGTTGCCCTGCAACTACAAAGCCGATGCTCAATAGCATCGGCTTTTTTCAGCACCCAACCAATACGGCCTTTTCCGGACGGATACCTTTCGCGGCTATACAGGCTTATCCGCGTTTGATCCTATATTGCTCAGTGGCTATTCGATGTAGTGCCCCGGCCGAATGGTTTTGCCAACGGAGAGCGCCTGAATGAGCTTGAGTGAACGGGCGGCAGCGAGTTTGTCGCTTCCCGGGATATTGGTCACAACCTTAACGCCGGGAATATACGCGTCGCCTGTAAAGACATCGTTCCCCACAACATACGTCAAGCAACTCGGGTTATGGCCCGATGTCGCGTATACCTCAGCTGCAAGCCCAGCACCGGAGGCGCTATCGATTCTACTGTCGGTTGAATTGCTGTCGTAGAGGTGGATACAATCGCCATCGTCAACGAGGCGGATGTTCTCGGGGCGGCTGAAGACGAATGGGGCCTCGTGGTATTTCGAGAGGTTGAGTTTAGCGTCGAGGAGCGCTTCGCGCCCGTCAGCGTTGGTGTAGACAAGCACCTTAGGATACAGTTCACAAAGCTCATTAAGCCCATAGATATGGTCAAAATGCGCATGCGTAAGCAACACCCCGCGAACCTTCCTCCCCAGCAACAATTCCACCACCGGCCCCACATCCCCGCAGTCCACCAACCAAACACCATCACCCCCATCATCCACCAAATAGCTACACGACCCAAACACCGAATTCACCACCTTCCCAATCACCATAACAGACGCCCACATTTACCGCCCCCCCCAGCCGCATGTATTCCACTTGACAAGGCGGTAAAACAAATAAAAGATTATGCGTTAAAATATACTTTCAATTAAATATTGCACCCAAATCAAAGCAATAGACCTAATCTATTTGCCTTTAATCCATTATTTATACCTCTATCTAAAACAATAGTCCAAAATACATGGTATAGGATAACCAAAAGAATTAAGATCCCTTTTGCGATATCTATATAATGGAATCGTCCTATGGGCTTTTTAGTTATCATCATTAGTGTCCGGAGAAATTTTACCACAATGAAAGTTGGGTGTTGGTTTCGCCAGACGGGTTTATAAAATCAGTTTGTTTTTCATAAATGTCATGGATATTTGCACGTTTGAAAAGAACTGTTCCAATGGACGAAGCAATCGTATGAAGGCTCTTGTCTATATTGAAACGCTTTTTTGCGATGGCCAAAAGGAGGTAATCGCAAACAGCAATCCATATCTGAGAGAAGACGGCATTGCGGGAAGTTCCGTAGAACGTCTTTATGTGCAAATGCTGCTTTATCCACTTGAAAAACAGCTCAATCTGCCACCTCTCGCGGTAGAGTTCGGCAACGGTTATCGCCTCAATGGCAAAGTTGTTGGTCAGGAAACGATAGACGTTGTCTGTGGCAAAATCCTCATATATGACGAGCCTCAAAGAGTCTGGATTCTTCTTGGAGGTGAGCACGCCAGCAAGTCTGATGGTCTGGTCGCTTATCAACCCGGCCGAAGCGTCAACTTCTCGGTCTTCCAGAATCTCATAAACCATGTTGTCTTTTGCCCTTGTGACGAAATAAGCATGATTCTTCTGAAACTTAAATAAATGCGGTTAAATGATGCTAACGACTCGAGTTAAAGCTGTAATCAAATCATAGCCATACCATACAAGTGTAAAATCCATTGATTTACCCAACGGCACAAAACGGTCTACGACTTGCGGGTGTTCGTTATTAACAAATTGAACCACATACTATAATTCGTGGTGATGTACACGCATTATAGTCAGTGAAAATATTCTAATCAATTAAACAGAAACCCTCGAACATAGCTTGTCGCTGCCGGGCAAGAATGTCGTGACTTTTACACCTGAAATATATGGTTCGCCGGTGAATATAGCATTGTCAAGGACGTAAGTCAAGCAAGCTGTATGATATCCGGGAGTGGCGATGACTCGTGCCGCCCCCCCGTTGGCCAGTTGCACCTTATCGCCATTGTCAACGATGCGTATACGCTCTAGAAAATCAAAAACGAATGTCATCTCGTGATATCGCAACATATTATGCTTGTCGTCAAGCAATAGCTCCTCACCTCGTTGGTACAGAACTCAACCTCGGGAATAGTGCACACAATTCATTCAGCCCGTAATTGTGGTAGAAATGCCCTTGCGTGAGCAACACTCCAAACGACTGTCAATTGTCAAACAATGCACTTAGCGTTTCTACATACCTACAGTCTACAAGACATACCTACTCACATTCAATAAAAATACATGAGTTAAAACTCAGATAAACAACTCTAGAAATCAATCTTAAAACAAATCTGCCGGTGAATTAATAATACCTTCTTCAAATATATCATCTGACTCAATTATGGGAAGAATGTCTTTGGTGTTAATATTTGCTGAACATACGCCCCATGATAGTCCGACGCCAAATCCACACATAAGAAATCTTAAATCTTTATCATCACTTGAATCTCCGTATGTATCACATATAACAAGGGGGATTGCTGGTGCTGAAGTGTTACCATATCGGTCTAAACAGATTGGCATCTTATCAGGAGATATTTTAAGCTTTTTGCAAAGCATTTTATTTATTAACTGATTAGCTTGATGAAATGCTAAGCAATCATAGTCCTCAATGGTTGAATCAGTCATTGCCAAAAACTCCTTTATTGTTTTTGGCACAGATGATATCGTAAATGAAAACACGTCTTCGCCTTGCATAATTGTATTATAAAGACTACGGACATTACCATCAGGCCATATAAAATTCTCGGTAGTAGCATGTAAATTTCGGAAACCTCCTGCTGGTGCTATGATAGCCTTATAGCCTGAACCATCAGTTTTTAGAACGCCTTTAATATCTGTTTGTTCAATGATTTTTTCCAAGAGAATAGCTGCACCACCATCTCCAAACAACATTGCGACAGACTTGTCTTTAGGGTTCGTCATTTTTGTTAGTGTCTCACCAACTAGCAATAATCCCTTATTTATATTAGATGACTGCATAATAGAGCAAATTACCTGAAGCCCATAAACAAATGCAGAACATCCGAGATTGATATCAAATGCAACGCAGTTTTGACTCAAAATAAGGCGTTTATGAAGAATACAAGCTGTGGCAGGACGTCTGTAATCCGTGCTGTGAGCAACAAATATCAAAACCCCGATCTCATCACGATTGAGATTTTTCACACTTAAAATTTTATCAGCTGCTGCATAGCACAAGTCTGATGCTGTTTGATGTTCTCTTGACTTTCGAAATTTGCGTATTCCCGTCATCTCTTGAAACTTCTTCACAGCCTCTTCGCCAAATTGATCATAAAAGGATTCTCCTCGAACCTCTTGTTTGGGTATGGCACAAGAAACACAAGAGATTTTAATATTATTGAAACTAAAATATGACATCGTATATTATTTATTGAGAAGTATAACCTCCATCTACGACAATGTTTTGACCTGTAATCCATCGTGCCCCATCTGATAGGAGAAACATGGCTGCATTAGCGACATCACAAGGCATACCTAATCCCAAAGGGAAACCAGCACGTCGAAGCTTTCGTTGCTCTTCAGTCAATGAATCCATCATGTTTTGCATCAATGGAGTTAATATTGTTCCTGGAGATATACAGTTTATATTAATTCCTTTTGAAGCCATTTCAAGTGCAAGAGTCTTAACTGCCGAAACAATTGCGCCCTTTGAAGCTGCATATGCTGTAACACCAGGACGACCTACAATTGCTGTTATAGATGCTATGAGAACAACCTTAAACTTATCATATCTATATTTTTTCTTTGATATGTATTTAAGAAAATTCATAGCTCCAATAAAATTTACCGAGAATATTCGGTTGTAATCGTTTGTTGAGAAACGATTATACGGCAAGGTCTTCTCAATTCCTGCGCAATGCAAAAAACCATGTAGCGGTCCAATTGTTTCTTTGATTTGCATCAATACTGCTTCCACATCATAATCAATTGTGATATCACAAGTATAACATATTACTTTTACATCTTTGCTACACCTTATCTTCGTTTGGAAGAGTTGCTCTTGGTTTATATCAACTAAAACAAGATTGGCGCCAGAATTAGAAAAGTCTATTGCACATTGCCGCCCAATTCCTGATGCTCCTCCCGTGATAAGAATCGTTTTTTCTTCGATTGAAAAAGGATTGTACATAATAACAAGTTTATAATTAGACTTTTTGGGGAGACTTCATTTGGCTGTAAAACCACCATCTACAACAAGTGATATACCTGTAACCCACGAAGAAGCATCCGATAAGAGGTAGACGATAGCATTTGCCACGTCTACAGGCTCTCCAAATCTCTTTAATGGATATTTGGATATGTCATTCTGCAGCTGTTCTGATGTCGCAATATCGGGCCTGTTAAATTCTGTTTTTATCATTCCAGGATTGACAGAATTCACCCTAATCCTCTTTGGTGCAAATTCAATAGCGCAGTATTTCATAATTGAATTGATTGCTGCCTTTGATGCTCCATAAATACTGTTGCCTACAGTATGATTATAAATGCCACCTATTGAAGATACGATAACAACGCTTCCCCCCTTGGCCAATTTTTTCCCTTTTACAATAAGCCGAAGAGTTTCAATTGTAGCAAACACATTTAGTTCAAAAACACGATTAAAATCTTTCCTTGAACTATATAGAAAGGGTTTCATTGCGCCGATACCAGCACAAAGCACCACACCATCCAATATTGGAAGATTATTTATGAATTTTTGACTAGCCTCAGAATTTGTAATATCTATAGGATAAATAATGTGAGACTCACCTTGCATCAATTTCAATGTTTCATTGAGATTGTCACGGTTTCGTGCTACAGCTATTACAGAAGCTCCCATAGAGGAACATTGAATAGCTGTAGCACGTCCTATTCCACTAGATGCACCAATAATAAGGGTTGTCTTTCCTTTTAAAGAGAATGGATTCATCATTTTAAAATTATACCGCCGTCAATTACTAAGGTGTGTCCTGTAACCCATGAAGATGCATCAGATAAAAGATATATAATACCGTATGCAATATCTTCTGGCCTGCCGAATCGTCCTAATGGATATTTGGATACATTTTCTGCTAATTGTTCTGCCGATATAACACCAGCAGAAAGTATATTTGTATCAACAAATCCAGGATTTACACTATTGCTGCGTATTCCATTACATGCAAGCTCAAGGGCAAACCCTTTCATAAATGCATTTAAACCGCCCTTAGAAATTCCATATATGGAATTTCCTACTGTAGATATCATTACCCCGCCAATGGATGAGGTAAAAACCACCGAACTCCCTCTATGGATTTTTTTCTTCTTAAGAAGACGCTGAACAAGAAGGATGGGACCTATCATGTTCACATTTAATACTTCTTCTAACGCATCCTTATTAATAAACTTTACTGGTAAGGTTTTAACAATTCCAGCATTTAAAGAGATACCATCAAGTGAAGACAAGGAGTCTGCAAATTGATATATATTGCTTTCGTTTGACAAATCTGCGATATGTAATTGATGCTCTTGCTGATTACTAGAATATAGAGAATCAAAAGTATCCTTTAATCGTTTCTCATTTCGTCCGGTAATAATAACTGTTGCACCCATCTTAGAGCACTCAATAGCGGTCACTCGTCCAATGCCTGATGAAGCACCTGTAACAAGAATTGTCTTGTCTTTTAATGAAAAAGGGTTATATAACATGAGTTTTATCTGTTTCGTCGTCTGATACTTCTACAAGATCTGAAATTACAAGGTTGTTGGTTTTAAAAGCTACAGTTCCCCAAGAAAGACCTACTCCAAAACCGCAACAAATAAAGGATGACATCTTATTCTCCACTTTCCCCTTAAGTTCTGATACTATTGTAATGGGAATGCTAGCGCCATTTGTGTTTCCAAACTTAAACATGCTGAAAGGAACTCTATCATTTTGAAGCTTAAGTTTCTTTGTAATCATGTCGTTCATCTTCATGTTTGCTTGATGGAATACATACCAATCAGCATCTTGATAGTCAAAACCATAATGTTCTGACAAAGCTTTTACAGATTTCGGAGCGGTTCTGATGCCAAAAGAAAATACATCCATTCCTTTCATTCTTGATTGGAGTCGTAGAGTTTCTTTGCCCTCAACTATCTCTTTGTTAAAACTATTAATTGTCACAGGGTTTCTTGCACCACCATCAGGTGTAATGATAGAATCAAAGCCACTGCCGTCTGTACCAAGATGAAAATACATCGAAGGTGCGCCTTCTTGCCATTCAACGGCTGTAACAGTGCCTGCACTGCCAAATAAAGGATTTCTCAAACGCTTAGCTCCCAAGAAACGAGCCTTGGCTTCACCACACATAACAAGTGCCTTGCGTATTGAACCCGCCGAAAGAAGAGAAAGAGTAGAACTCAGGCCATAAATCCAACCGGAACAACCAAGTGATATGTCCATTGCATAACACTCTTTCGTAAGTCCAAGCCTATCTTGAAGAATGCATGCTGTAGCCGGGAGTATATAATCAGGAGTCTGAGACACAAAAATAATAGCTCCAATCTCATTTTTATTCCATTTAAGGTCTAATATTAACCTCTCCGCCGATGCATAGCATAAGTCTGAAGTTGTTAGTTCATAACTAACTCGGCGCTCTCTAACACCCGTTGTCTTAACGAATTCTTCGGGCGAGTAATCACTCGATACAACATCATCCTCTGTGGGATGAAGATTACTAGCAACGTTTTTAGGAACGCCGGCGGCAATGCCGGCGATCCTAACGTTCATAATTTCCAAAAATGCCATTAGAGTTTTGCAATTACTCGGTTATACAAATCTTCTACTGTCACGGAATTCTTCACATCGTCTCCCTTAAGGGCTACGTCAAACTCATCGTCAACCATAGCTATTACGGAAAGACCAATTAGCGATGACCATTCTTCAAGGTCATGATACGCTGTCGAAGCACTAATCTCATTTGAATCAGTGTCATCAAACTGTTCTGCGAACAGTTTTACAAACTCATCTAAGCTCATTTTATAAAACAAATTAAAATGTTAATTAATAATATGTTAATTAATAGAATAACCGTCTCGCAGGTACGCCTAAGTAAGTTAAACCATTCTTTGGCTTTGTCATGAGAACACTGCCAGCACCCAGCACCACATTCTCGCCAATACTGACGCGTTGCAGCACTATCGAGCCGACGCCAAGCATATTGTAACGACCTATCACCACCTCGCCCGAGATGCGGATATTCGGCATTATCACGTTGTAGTCGCCAATCACAACGTCGTGCCCGAGCACATCGCTGCCATTCAACACATTAAAGTTACCTATCTTCACATCGCACGAGGCGAAACAGCCGCCTTCAATTATGTTTCCATACCCAATTGAGAACCCGCGCTCGTCGGCCATGCCGAAGTTAGGGTGGATAACATTGGGAAAGTCGACGTTAGTGTTAGTAATCATCGACACCACCTTCTTCACCGTATGCGGGTTGCCGATGGCGACAGCTAGGTCGAGCGGCGTGAGCCACGCGTTCAGCTCCGCCATGCCGCCGAGCACCTTGCCGTAGAGCGAGATGTCGGTGCCCACGGGCTTGTTGTCGTCGAAGAAGCCGACGCGGTTCCAGCGAGGTTCGGCCTCACTCCGGTTTATCAGGTCGATTAGGCAGGCCACTTCTTTGCCGAAGCCGCCGGCGCCGAATATTGCAATGTCTTTCATTTAGTTGTGTCCGTTGAAAGCCTCCATGGTGGCCTCGCCGGCTTGCGAGATGTCGGCGCGGCGGACGACTTTCTTTATTGTTGTGAAAATTATGTTCAGGTCGGTTTTGAGCGATAGGTGGTCGACGTACCACACGTCGAGGCGGAATTTCTCGGCCCAGCTGATGGCGTTGCGGCCGTGACACTGTGCCCAACCGGTGATGCCGGGACGCACCTCGTGGCGGCGCGCCTGCTCCGCGGTGTACAGCGGCAGATACTGAACCAGCAGCGGACGTGGACCGATAAGCGCCATGTCGCCTTTGAGCACATTAATCAGTTGCGGCAGTTCATCAATCGACGTAGAACGCACAAATCGCCCCACACGGGTCAATCGCTGCGCGTCCGGCAGCAGGTTGCCGTCGGCATCGCGCTCGTCGGTCATCGTCTTGAACTTGATGATGCGGAAGATTTTCGCGTCCTTGCCCGGCCTCTCCTGCATGAAGAATACGAGTGCAAACCAAGCGGCAAGTCGTGCCCGCACGGACTTATCCTTGGTGCCGCCCCGGCTCGACGAAGTCAACTTAGTCCCAGCCCCCTTGTTGGCGAAATGCAGCCAAACCGCCACCACCAGCAATACCGGCGAAAGCACCACCAGCGCCACCAACGCTATTACAAAGTCGATTATTCTTTTAATGTGGTTGCGATACATTCTTTGTAGAAGTCTTTTAAGCACCGGCGGACAAATCCTTGCTCATAACGCGAGGCGATGAGTGGCCGTGCTTTTGCCGCCATTTGCGCCACTACGTCGGGATTCTCGACAAAGCGTTTCATCGCTTGGTAGAGCGCGTCGGCGTCCCGTGGCGGGACAATGGTGCCGTTCTCGCCCTCGATGATGATTTCGCGGGAGCCGTTTATGTCGGTGACAATGCTCGGCAGGCACATCGCGCCGGCCTCGATTACAACGTTTGGGAAGCCCTCGCGATAGCTTGGGAACACCAACGCGTCGACAGCGGCGTAGAACGGACGCACATCGCTTTGCGCTCCCACGGCGTTGATAGCGGCGTTTCGCTCGATTTCGCGCTTCGTCTCGGGCGCTATCGGGTCCAAATCAGCCTCCTCGTTCCCGACCAAAACCAGGCGCGTGGCGGGACACTCCTCGTTTAGGCGTTTGAAGGCCTCTACGAGTTCGTTTATGCCTTTGTCGCCGACTAAGCGGCCGACGAAGACGAACGTGAAAGCCTGCCCGTGAGCCTCCCCCGGCCCCTCCTGAAGGAGGGGAGCTTTTTTGGGCTTAAAATATTCCAAATCGATGCCCTTTATATTGCCATAACCCAGCACACGAAGCGGCTTGCGGGTAATGTGGTGATTGAGCAAATCCGACTTCACCCCCTCACCCTCAGGGATAACATGAGTGGCGCAAGCGCACGTAAGCCAATCCGTCGCCATCAGAATCCGTCGCTTAAGCCCCGTAGAAGTCGGGAACACAAGTCCCGTGAAAGTATGAATCCTAATCGGCACACGCGCCATCCACCCGGCAAACATCGAAATCAATCCCGCCTTTGGCGTAATCGAATGCACAATCTCCGGCCTCTCCCGCCGCATCACCCGCCACATCCGCCACAGCGACTTGAGGTCACGAATTGGCGAAATCCGCCTCTCCATCGCCACCGCGATAGTGCGAACACCCTCACTCCGCCCAAACTCATCAAGCTGCTCACCCGGCGAGGAAACAGCTACCACCTCAACACCATCTTCCGCCATCATCGCCGCCAACCCCTCACAAAACGCCAGCGACTGCGGCACCGTTGTAACCCTAATGAGTTTCATCTGTTTTGTTTGCAATTCTGCTATAAATTAATGATGATAATGAAAACACGCTATTGACCACCAATGAGGTTCCAAGACTCACCAAAAGCAGCATCAAAAATATTGCTGCCGGGTATTTAAACCCATAAATAAAGCCATGAAACAAATAACTGGAAAACCAGGTATGAATCATCCACATATTCATAGAATGTTTACCCAAACATGTAAACGATCTGCTAACTATTTCCGACTTGGGAGCAATAGTAAAAGCTACAATCATAGCCAAAGCATAGAAGCTATAGAAGACCTTAAGACTAATTATACAAGGAAGAATAAATAATAGTACTACCGTAAGCCACCGTAAAGCGCTATTTCTTAAAAGTCGTTTACTGAAGTTGAAAATAGCATCTAAAGCATTAGTTCGAACCACCGTTGCTCCCAGCATGAAAGAGAACATTAAATGGAAATAAAGCAATGGGTTGTAAATAAGCATATTGTGATAAAGATACTTTTCACCATACCGACTTATTATAAATGAAGTACATATATTTATCACAAACGTCACTGACAATACGATTTTCCAATTCACCTTTTCTGTTATTATGAATAACAATGGAGCTGTTAATGAAAGCAATGCGTAAGGCAATAAGAACCAGCACTCACCATTATAAGAGGTGTCATAAGCTATTAAATTCACTAAGACTTTTATCCCCCCCCCGGGATACTTAGCGCTATTGATAAAATAACCTACTGTGACAAATAATATCAGAATGACCCAATAATGACTATATAGTCTCAATATCCGTTTCGCATTATCTAAGACAGTACCATGACCCTTTTCCCAAACGATATAAAGCCCCATACCTCCTAATATTAAGTAAAAAGCAACCGGATTGCAAGCTCTTGCCATTATTCTTACTAAAGGTATAGAACCCACATTAACCAAAGACACAAAACTATCATCATGATTAAATAGATGTAGAAACAGCATAAGCAGAATCGCCAGCCCTTTCGCCTGTGTAGTCTCTTCTTTTGTCATTACTATATCTTATCTCGTCAAATTATGATATAGTTGATTATATTCCTCAGCCATGACGCTTATGTCATATTGCTTGGCACGTTCTTGACATTCATGGGCAACAACGTTATATTGGACTGGGTTAGAACATAACTGCCTTATTTCTTTAGCTAACTGCTTATAATCACCATGCGGAAACAAGATGCCTGCACCTTTAACTATCTCATGTAAGCCGTCAACGTCGCTGGCTATGAAGGGCCGCCCACTTGCCATGCCCTCAATGCTTGAAAGAGAAAGACCTTCCCAATGTGACGAAAGCACTACAATATCACTTTGCTTAAGAATTTCAGGAATATCGGTGCGTATGCCCAGGAAGTCAACTCGCTCAGTGATGCCCAATGTCTTTACAAGAGCCTCGACTATTGGGCGACGAACGCCATCACCAGCAAGTTGTAGCCTATAGTTTTCAGGCAACTCTTTAATTGCACGGACCAAGGTGTCTTGATCTTTCTGATCTCGAAATGCAGAAACCATAGTAACAACAAAGTTTGTGCTACTTGTTATATCCTTGATTGACATAATGAATTTTTCGGTTTCTACACCATTATATATAGCCAAGGTTTTACTCTTATATCCGATATATTGAACAAGATTATGGTAAGTTTGGTTTGCTATACAAATGATCTTTCCATATCTACCATACATCCACTTGTCAATTGGCTTTAAAAACCACTTCCCGCGGCGACGATTATTAGCATTATGCTCGGTTGTCACAAGTTTTGCCTTGCTGCACTTTAGAATTTTAGCTACTGGCACAAATAGCTGGCAAGCAGTGTTGTGGGTATGTATTATATTATACCTACTAACAAATTTAGTTAACTTTAGGATATTAAGTGGATTATACACATTACCACCAACACAAAGATAGTGAATCTTGATGCCTTTTTGCTCCAGCTCATCGAAGAAATCAGTGTGAGTGCCATCAAACACAAGCAATTCCACCTCATTTCCCAAGTCACGCAATCGAGGTAGCAAATCCACCATCAAGTGCTCAGCACCACCTGTGCGTAATGAGGTTATTACATGCAGGATTCTCATTTAATATCTTTTTTATGCATAAAAAATCCTATTGGTCTGCACCATATCCAGATTATGGGCAATTTGGGTACATTTCTATTATTAAGGCATTCATAGAAACGCCAGTAATTGATTGCCGCTTTCAGTTTGTGCTTAAAAGGTATTTTATAGGAGTTCAGCTCTTTATAATGAGTAACCGATGCGATTGGACTTTCCATTCTGATTCTATCAATTTTAGCAGTAAGTCCGTTCTCAAGATAATCACGATAATAAATAACTTTATTAAAATGGCGGAATATATATTTTTGAGAAATTCTGTTCCATACCAGCGCTTCCGGGCAGAAACGCTCACCTTCAAATTCCGGGAAAGAGAATTCTTTTAGGACTGATACCCTAAAGACTTCGGCCATATCACCTTTTACATTATATTTATAACGTAAATCTAATGAATTACAATCTAATTTATCAAAGTCATATCCATGACCTATGACTTCCCCATTGTGATGAGCCATAAAACCGACAACACCGGCATATCTATTATTACTTTTTACGTCTTGCCAAAATGAATTTATGAACATTAATGAATCACTTGGCAAGGTATCATCGCTATCCACTATAAAAAACAAATCTCCTTTTGTTTCTTGGATTCCGCGATTTATGGCTCGATGCTTACCGCCATTGGTTTGCTTAAAATAACGAATATTTATCAAACCACATGAAATAAACTCCTTAACGAATGACTCAGTTTTATCTGTTGATCCATCATCTACAATTAGCCATTCAAAATCTTTGAATGTTTGAGCGCAAAGACTCTCATATAACTTAGGCAACAAATCAGCTCTATTATATGTAGGAGTAAAGACTGTTATCATCTAAGATACATTAAAAATGTAAACAGTTCATTAAATAAGAGTGTAAATGCAATTACTATATTTTGTCTTACAAATAGCTTTTGCTTGAGTAAAGGGTAAATAAGAATAATTGGCATCAACATCCATGATAGATAGCCAAAGCGGTCAACAAAATTAGCTCGAATTACAAGCACAAAAAAAATGTTTGTAATTATATATGTATTGTAAAGCGTAATATATTCTTTATTAAAAAACTCTTTCTTAAATATATAGTAGCCTCCAACTACAATTGGTGCTAAAGAATATAAAATAAAATCAATTCTGAATCCTCGGTTATATATCCCTTTCTCATCGGAACTTATATATCCACCAGCCTGTTCTCCGGCATTCTCCGAAACAATATCGCCAAGAAAGTTGGAAATATAACCACCGACAAGGAAAGAAACAAAAAAAGCTGAGATCCAACACACGATTAATAATTTTGAATCTTTGAATAATAATGAGAGTAAGAATGCTGTTGCTGGTATAATCATTGATTTATGAATTCCAATAGATATAAGCATCATTACTATTAAAATTATGTTCCATATGCGTTTCTTAAAAAGCAAAGATAAAGACAAAATAAGAAAAGATGATGCAACTCCCGCACGTATAGTATTTATGCCATAAGAGAGGAACATAAAAGATGATAACATCATCAAGAAAACAATCAAATTATTTTCTTTTGAGAACTGAATACATGCTATATAGCGTAAACCCACATAAAGAACCGCTAAAACTGCAAAAAAGAAAAATTGATCGTTTGATATGATTCTTATTGCCAAATTAATAACTTGCCAAATATAATCACCGAACTCAGATTCCTCAAAGTTTTTAAAAACAAATAAATAACATTCTCTATCTGAATAAGTTCCCCATTCTATTGGGTAATAAGCAAAGATTATAATTATTGGTATTATTAAAAAAAGTGAAAGTATAAATTGATTAGAGTTAAACTTGCTCTCTCGAAAAGATATATTATCATTGTGAATATAGTAGAAGAATACTATTAAAATAACAAATAGTACCCCCCAATAAAAGGTTGCTCCAAAGTAATGCGCCAATATTGAGAATGGTAATTCTTGATTAACCATTCGAATTTAAATGTTTTAATAATTTATTGATTTCGGATGAATTGTCTTTAACTTGCGAAATCAAATATTCAACATATTTGTTTGCTATTGCATTATCTTTTATTAATAGTTCAATGCCACTTGCCAGACTCTCCCCATTCATTTCGCAAATTGTAGCATTTAATCCATTCTCAAACTGATCATAAACAGTTGAAAAATTAGTTACGACTATTGGCTTGCAAAGTATTTTAGCTTCATCTAGCGCAATTGACTTGCCTTCAAAGCGGGAAGGGTGTACATATATATCACATTGTTTCAAATAAGGATATGGATTCTGCTTAATACCAAGAAATATCATACTATCCTGCAAACCATATTTATTTACTACATGTAGCCATTTTGGCTCAGCAATTTTACCAATGAAGAGCCAAGTGAAATCTATTCTTTTTTGTTTTAGCACTCTTGCCGCATCTATAGCTAAATCAATTCCCTTATTTTTCCATATATGCCCTATAGTAAGAAGAACTTGACCATGCCAATTGGTTTCATCAATCTCTTCATTCGCCATTTGAATGATAACTGAGGGAGAAGATATGTTTTCAAACAGTTGAACCTTTTCTGCAACCTCAGGGAAATTTCGTTTTAGTGACTCTACACATTGAGGTGATATAGTGAAAATCGCATCCACCTTTGTGTAATACTTCTTGTCCATTGATTTATAATATGGCCATTTTTCATAGTCACTATGGAAGAACGTAACCTTTTTTTTACCACATAACCGGTCAACCATATAATATAGTTGATGTTGTCCATTATAATCAACAATCATGTCGTATTTAGCGTCTAATGACGGGAACATTCGCGATAACAGATAGCCAGATCGCGCCTTATTAAACAAAGACAAAATCATTCGTACAACCGACATTACAGCAAGCCTTATCTTCAAATCTTTTATAAAGGCCATTATACCTTTGAATCCATGTAATGCGTTACAAATCTGATTATTAATAATCACTCTTACATCTTGAGGCAGATACTGACCGAAAACACCATGACTTCCACTCATCACAAGCAAATCAACGTTGTATCGGGAGTAGTCAATTGCGTTTAATGTATTGACCAAACTCTTACTTACGCCTCCACTGTCAAGACTGCCTATAATAAATAGAACTTTAGATTTTGTCATAGAAAACTTCCGACTAGTAAAGCCGAGCCCTCTTTTGAAATAACTTTTGCAGGCTGTCCAACAACAACTTCGTTTTCCTTAACATCATGCATTACAAGAGTATTTAGGCCAATTACAGCATCATTGCTAACATTAATACCACCCAAAATCTTGGCGCCATTAGCAATGTAAACTCGGTCTCCAATTACTGGAAACTCAAATGTCTCAGTTGATTTGTTAAATTTTTGTCCAATAAGAATATTAGGAGATAGGTTCACATTAGAACCTATCTTGGCACTTGGATTAACAATAATTCCTCCAAAATGACCTATATACAATCCATGACCAACTTCTGTGGTATGATGAATGGAAATGCCATATTTGAATTGGTAGTGTCTTAATATTAAGCGAAATAACCAATGGATAAATCTGATTTTTATAGTATATTGGCATATCCTCATAAAAAAGTATAGCGGAAACCGGAAATGAACCATGAACGCAAAAAAGCAACTAAACTTAATTGTGTTTGATAACGGTAAAGGTCACACTTGATATATCCATAAAGTGAACTAAATGAAGTAATCATTTTTATAATTTATATATAGCATCAAGCGTTTTATTTATTGAAAATACTTCAACTCGTTTTCTAGCGCTTCTGATGATAGAAATAGAACTATTATCTTTATTATCAATAAATAATGTTACAGCATTATAAATACTCTCGTCATCATGGTCGCATAGGACACCATATTCATTGTTATCAATAATTTCTGTTGGACCTACTGTTCTTGTCGAAACGACAGGTGTTCCTAAAGCCATTGCTTCACAAATTACCAAGCTAAAGCCTTCCCACCCCGATGTGCTGAGCAATAAATCGGCTGCTTTAATGTAAGGATATGGGTTCCTTTTGAAACCCAAAAATTGAACCACATCTGCCACATCAAGAGCATTAACCATTTGTTCTAACTCGCATCGCAAATCCCCATCACCAATAAGTAGAATTTGAACTGTTATACTGTTGTCTTTAAGCCTCTTGGCCAATCGTATGACCCTATCCAGTTTTTTTTGGGGGGAGAAACGTCCAACAACTATGATTGTAAAGGTCTTATTTTCGATGACCTCTTCACTTGCCATCCTATTGATTTTTTCAACATCAATAGGATTATATATTACTTTCACCGGTGAGGAGCAAGAAGGAAAACGTCGTTTAAAAGCTTCGGCAGTACCATGTGCAACAGCTATGACTTTATCCATTTTATTATAACAATTCAGCTCATCTTGTTCGTTGACAAACATCGGGCTTTCATAATGACTTGTAAACAAATCAACGTGAACCCAACTGTAGTTCCGTACAGCCACGTCGGTGATTAATGAGTGAGCCTTAAGAGGCATTCCCTCTAGGAATGAAATTGCTACATCAAATTGACAATCACCTAAAGCCTTCAGCATGCGTCTTCTCCAATATGATGTAATACCAAATTTTAAAGCTAAACGTGTCGCAATTTTATAACTTATATCATAATCATTCCATGCCTTTACAACTCTTACTTGCGATGGAATTTGTTCCGCTAAAGTACCACCTCCAACAATTTGAAGCAATGTCACTTCATTATGCAGGTAATCAAAATTGTTAAATATATCAAGAAGCACTCGCTCTGCTCCACCAGCATTCAGTTGTCCGTCAATGAATAAATAACGTTTCTTCATTTGTAAAGAACTCTAAGAATATGAATATAACAACTTGACGCTAGTTTATTATAACAGAATTCCAATAATTTAAACTTAATTGGAAGTTTTTTTGTCCCTCTTACAAATTTCATAATACTATTATCTAGCGAATCAATTAATAATTTCTTCTCCTTATATGTTAAATTATCATCAATAATTATATTATGTATTGATTGATATATATCAATTGCTTTCAACCATTTAAAATGAGTTATAAGATTATTTGATAAACAAGGATTCTTTTCACATAATTTATTGAAAACTTGATATTCGCCCAAAGATGCTTTATATAGTTCTATACCAGAATGAAAACGCGAAGTTAATGAGTCTGAAGATTCATGAGTATAATAATAGTTTGATTTAGCAATAACCTTGCACTTTTCATTGCAATATAGAAGATACTGTTTAACAAATATTGCATCCTCACCATACGTTAGATATTTAGGGAATTCCAGTTTATACTTTATCAATAAATCACGCTTAAAGAGTTTACAAACAGGTCCCCTAATTAGTGAGTTCAACTCGCACTCTTCCAGTAAATCTACTACAGCACATGGACCAGACAAAGCCGGGATGATTGTTTTATCAAGTGAACGATCGGGATATGTGAGTGTAAATCCTTGAATCTGGAAATCATAATCATTTGCTAAGTCAAAGTCTGATAGATATGAAGAGCTTACATAGTCATCACAGTCTATAAAAACGACATACTCACCATTACATTCTTGAATTCCCAAATTTCTTGCACTTGAAGCTCCATGATTATTCTGATGATATGCTCTGATACGAGTATCTTTCAACATAAGATTTTTACAGATAGCCCATGAATTATCATTACTGCCATCATCAATAAGTAACAATTCAAAATCATGATACTCTTGATGTAAAATACTCTCAACACAACGCTTAAGTACCTTTTCCGCATTATATATTGGAACAATAATTGATACCATTTTAAAATGACAATTCAAAATAATGCTCTTTTAATGAAAGAGTAGCTATTAGTTCTCAAATTTATCATAGAGTTGTATACTCTATCATCGTCAATTTCGTCATTTATCAAGATATTATCAGAGTTTGGTTTTAAATTTAAGTTTAAATTTTTGTTCAAAGTATTAATTCTAGAATTACCCCTATCACCATTTTGAATTACAGAAAATTTTTTATTAAATAAAATAGAAAAAACGGTGCCATGAAATGAGTCTGTAATAACTTCTTTTGCATCACGGAACATTGATAACCACTGCGGAACAGTAAGTGAATTTTCTCCGTGAGCTGAAAATAATTGAATTTTTAAATTTTTCTTTGAAGCTATTCGCTTAATAAGTTTATATATATCTTGATCTAGATCCAAACAGTATACTGCTAAATAGTCACATTTACACATGCATGGCACATCATCACATAATTCTTCATATCTATCCCTAGATAATAACATTGTAGGATCTAAAACAACTGCCACATCTACGCCAAAATACTTCCTACATAAATCCACACCTGAATTCTCGCGCACGGAAATTGCGGTAAAAGTCTTTAAAAGTTCTCTACAAATGTTAGTTTGTTCTTCATTGTATTCCCACTCATCGACTCCAAAAGATGCTGCATAAGCTATTTTTTTACAAGCAAAATCTTTAGCAAATTTTAGATACATATCATAAATGTTAGTATTGTATTTAGGCCGCCATACTTGATCACTTCCTACTACTAACGCATCTATATCATTCTTAATCAGAATATTGCGATTATATTCTTCAAATGGTTTCGTTAAATCAATATTTTCATGTATAAAATCAGATGTATATGATGAAGAAATTCGACCGTAGCTTGATTTTACCGGATAATTACGGTTTAAATTCAAAATTTTGGAAATTCTAGTCAATGAAGAACTCATCAAATAGCGCCATCGCGGGTATTTCATGTAGGCATCTAAAGTAATTGGCGTATGCCCCAATTCCTTTAGTACCTGTTGTAAAGCCCAATTTTGGAGTATACCACCATAATTATCATTTAACGGTTGAGTAACTATACCAATCCTCATAAATTATAATAGTTCTTTCAACTTATAATAAATTCTTCTAATATTCTGCTTAATTGGCCTTTTCACCAAATAATAGAAGTTGTTCTGAAATATAAGCTTACGATATTTCTTTATGATTCTATTTTTGTAAAACACTTTTTCTTGTGCGCTCATGCTTGGTATACAATCAAGAGTGGATAGTAAGGTGGCGCAATAGCTTCTCAGTTTTGTGTTGACTGCTTTTCTATCGGCATAATGCCCGCGGCTATGAGAGTCATACCGTGAAACAACGGAATATTTCACTTCGGGAATTGTCACGCATTTATATTTATGAAATATTGGTAGCATTAGTTGCCAATTTTGCCCGGCATCTTTATTTGTATAAATATCTAATCCTTTAATTTGTTCACATAATGCGCTGTATCTAGCAATGTAACATCCAGAACCAAACCAAAATCCGTTGTTGGTATATAAGCAGTCTTCAAACAATCTTTCAGAAAAATCATCGCTACTTTCGATTTGCGTTATAACTTTAAGGTCATCCTCATTAAGATATTCAATTAAACATCTAGCCATTGCGTAACTCTTGTCATTGCATTCTAATGCGTTTACAAGACACTCAATCGCATCTTCGGTTTTGAAAAAATCGTCGGCATCCGGCCAGATGACATATTCTCCGCTAATAAGTTTTAAGCCATTGTTGATGGCTACAGATTGCCCTTGATTCTCTTGGTAGATGTAATTCAAATTATAACCTTTTGCAGAGAATAATGTTGAATATTTTTCAATTATATTTTTTGTATTGTCGGTACTTCCATCGTCGATTACGAACATCTCTATACTCTGATAAGTTTGCCTTAGAATAGAATCAAGTAAACGATGTATGTACTTACCACAGTTGTAGGTTGGAGTTAATATACTAACGAGAGGTTGCATACTTACGGATTTTTAATAGGACATATTGACGTGTATCTTTATCAGCGGAGAGAAATGTTAACAATAGAATAGTTGTAGTTGATAGAGCGGTGACTAATAAAAATCTCAGCCATCCTTCTGCGTAGAATCTTATAGGGACAAGAGCTATAGATAACGAGATTAGACTGATGGCAAGCACCGGAAGTATTACTTTGATGATAAAGTTGCGTACTTTAATCTCGTTTATATACAATCGCAAGGAGTATACATTACTTAAGCATCCTATAAATACCGCAATCACATTGAATACAAAAGCCGTATAAATGTTAAAACCGAACTTGTAGAGAACATATGTGATTGGAACCACACTCAGATATAAACTTCCGTTAATCAGGCTTATGCGTTTTATTTTACCGGTTGCGTGTATTCCTATAGCATAAACAAATGACATAGCAGCAAAGAAGTTAAACAAAAGCATAAAACGCGTGAACCATACAGTGTATTCCGGTATAATCTCAAGCCATAATTGAAGCACAAAATGCGTCTCAATCAAGATTGGTAAAGAAAGCAACAATAGTAAGATATAAAGGTACTTGGCGGAATTCAATAAAAGCGAGTTCATCCTTGAAATGTCTCCGACAGAATAACTTTTTATGATTTGAGGACGAACAGCTGTAGATACATTTGAACTAAATTGCATGAGAATACCTTGCACCATAGACGCAACGCCTACAGCCGCATTGGCAACAGTCCCGAAAAACATGTTAACCAGCACATTAACACCTTGCGTTCGCGCAATAGTACTCGCATTCCCATATAAATCCCATCCACTGAATGAGAGTAATGGCAATATAAATTCTTTCTTCCAAACACAGCGGAAGTGGGTCTCGGGGAAGCGTCGGATGCAGTAGATGCGGTAGATGAGCATGATGGTTACACCTACGGCGAGCGTGAGGACGGCGTAGAGTTTGAGTTTGTCGAAGTTGCCGATTACCAACAAATAGACGATTAGCAGTTTGAGCGAGACATTAAGGATTTCGACGTAGGCGTATACGTCCATCTTCTCGTGAGCAATGATGCTAGCGTTGTAGGGGGCTTGGGTGATGCCGAGCATGGCGCTCAAGATTGAGCACTGGTACACCCAATGTGCAGCCTCCATGCGTCCCTCGGGGATGACGAGTTTATTGCAGAGGAACCACAAGCCAACTGTCTCGGCAAGCACAAAAACCACCAGCGCGATGCCGATGTGGACGATGAGTGCGCTGGAAAACGTGTCGGCTAGCCGCTGCTTATCACCTTTACCAAGCTCAAACGTTAAAAACCGACTAGTGGCGCCACTCATCGACGCGTTCAGGAAACCCATCATCGCCACAACGCCACCCACAACGCCATAGATACCATAGTCCTCCACGCCAAGCGTAGCGAGCACCACGCGACTCGTGTACAGCCCCACAATCATCGTCAGGAACATCCTGATGTAAAGCATCAAGGCGTTTTTGGCTATGCGCTTGTTGCTTGAGGTTTGATTCTCTTGTTCCATTAACGAAGAGGTCTTGCATGAGGTTTTAGTGATCGCAATGCGAGTCGCTGTGCCGCGGCGAAGGCGGTGGCGAGGGTGGCGGTGATTAGGGTGGCGGAGGCTATGTCGGCGTAGATGTTGGTGATGTAGGCGCCTTGAAGGAAGTAGTTAGTAGCGATTATTTGTGCCAGGTATACTTCGAAGCTGTATTTGCCGATAAAGCTGACGGCGGTCATTATCATATCGGAGATTGGCAACTGGTTCAGCCCCACTAACGCCATGGGGAGGCAGAGGGAGTATTTGACTGATAAGTCTTTGACCACAAATGAGAAAACCACAAGTAGACCGTAAAGCAGCAACAGCTCTTTATTTCGCTTGTCACGCAGGTAGAAATAGGTGAGAACGCCTACCATTATTATGACAAAGCGGCGGGCGAAGTTCTCGTAAATCACAACGCCAAATTTGTTGCAGACGATGGCCACGATAAAAAGTGTGGCATAGAGCAATATGCCGTTCTTCCGGTAGAGCCAATTCATCAGCTTGTAAAGCAATGGGAATGTGGCATAAACTACTATCAGCGATGGCGTATACCACTCAACATTAGTTCCAAACGCCTCAATCACTGATAGTCCGGTTGACTGCAACGCAACAATTTTCGCTTTCTCCAAGAGGCTTAGGCCATCAAAGTAGAGCGCCAGAACCGTTACAAGAAAGATTATATATAGCGGAAAAATGCGCTTAATCCGATTCTTATAGAACCTTACTACAGAGTTCTTATTAAATGAATGGCACAAACCGTAAGCCGAAAGGAACAGGAAGATGTCAACGCCGATAAAGCCGGTCTCAAACACGTAGCTGAAAGCCGTCCACGGCAAACCACCTCCCGTATCTCTGTGTCCAAATAGAATAAGATGGAATAAGTAAACCCAAATAATGGCTATACCCATCCAAAATTTCCGTCCCTCTTTATCCAGTACTTTATCCAGCATAATGCAATGTGGCGATGCTCAATCCGACGTATCCGGTTCCGGCTACTGCGATTTTCATTCTTCGTGGTTATTTTATTGTCGCCTCAGGGGAAAGGGCGGTGAGGAGGCGGTGGCGGAGGGTTTGTTCTTCGGGGGATAATTCTTGCTCGTTGGCGGCGGACGTTAGCCAGCTCCGGGCTGTGGTTGTGACGAGGGCGGTGAGGTCCGGGTCGTTCCAGGTTTGGGTTTGTTCGTGGACGAGGGTGATTAGGAGCGTCTCGTTTGCAGCGGGAGTGAGGTGGCCGTCGTAAACGCCGAGGGAGGTGAAGAGGGCGTCGAGGATGTGGTCGTTTTGTTTGACGAGGTGGTCGTCCTCGACGATGAGCGAGGAGTGAGCGATGGCGGTCGCGCTGTGCATCAGCAGCAGCTTACTGTTGATGTTTTGTTCATTGTTGTATCTATCAATCAGCGATTTGTGGCAGTCGCGAAGTTTCTTTATTATTGCTTTTGGCGGGAAAACCATAATCTGCTCCTCGTCCATGAGGTCGGTGTTGTTGGCGAGGTGCACGATTTGAGCAGTGTAGTCGCGTAGTGCCTTTTCATCCAAAGCGGTAGGATCTGTCTCGCACATTTCAATCAGATGTTTAACGTCGAATTTCGTCATCACACTCTTATCTGGCGCGCCTCGCGTATGGCGTAAAGGCTTTCAAATTCGGTGAGCAGTGCGGCGACGGTTCGCTTTTTGCGGTCGCCGGCACCGATTTCACCCCATTTATCAATCTCGCCGTGAAGCTGTCGCGCCATTGTTTCGTCACCTGTAGCGGCATACATTATCGCTTGATGAAGAGCGCGTTGCAGGTCGGCGGTGAGCCTCGGCAGGAGTCGCTTGCACTCATCAATCCACGTCACGCAATCCTCGCCAAGCGCGGCGTAGCTCATAAGCATCAGCGAACAGTACATGCTCTCGATATTGAGCGTACGCGCCGAGAGTTCGCTGTAGCGATTCACAAACTTCACCACGTCGGCATAGATGCCATCATCAATACCGCCGGTCGTAAGTCGCTGACGCAGAGCCGCTGTCACCCGAGGCAGGTAATTGTCAAACTCATGATACGGATGCCGACTGCCTTTGCCGAACTCCAATACTTTATAATTATGTGGCGACTGCTCGCCCACCGACACACAGAACAAATCCCGCATCGGCAGCACCACCAGTCCGCCGTCCTTGCCCTGACTGGGCACCATCGCCCCCTCGACGCCTGCGAATGGCCCCGTGACAATACGCACACGGTCGCACGCCTTAACATCAAAAGCGTCAGCGGGATAGCACGGCAACTGCCCGCCAAACACGTCCGCAATCTTGCGAAACATCCGCATCTCGCCATCATGCAGCGTGACGTGTTTACGCTGCCCTGTCACGACACTAATCGGCGCATTGAGCTTAAGCTGCGGCAAAGCCTTCCTGATCTCAGCAACGCAACGCTCGGTGGTATGGACAAACACATAGGTAAGCGGCAACTTCCGCACCGCCTCCTTCGCGCCCCGGTTCACCCGCATAAAGCACGCCGGAACGAACATTTCCGGTACATTTTTTTCTTCAAGCGCATACCTTAGGGATTTTTTATCAAACTCCCTTTTTACGACGGTGACACTCATAGTTGTCACTAACACAAACCATAAGCGACGGTCGAGTGCTGAAAGCGTACTCGTGTTTATGTCTTTTTGAGAAATCAAATTTTGATTAAAATATCGAGGGTGAGCCTGAGTGGCTTGCCCTTTTTCGTTGTGCCTACCGGGCATACCTTTAGGGCTTGCAAGATGTTGTAAACTCCTGCATTACAGCAATTTGCGAAATACCGCCTGCTTTGCCTGTTTTTTCTAAACTTATGTAGTAGTTTTTTAAAGCAGTCATTCACAAAAATCCCTAAGGTATGCGATTTGCGACTTTCAATGCGCAAAGGTACACATTTTTCCCGAACCGCCACACATTTCCTCCAAAAAATTTAGCAATTTTCACAATAAGCCCAACTATTGCTCCAAACATTCACCACAACATTCACCACAACATTCACCCAAGCAACCGCCGCCCTCCCCTATCGTCCACTTAAAGATTACCTCTCGTCGGCCTAATGACTGATTGTGGTTGATTAAACGAAGGTGGCACATCGCTGCGCGCGCAAGCTACACTGCGAGCGATATGCCACCTGTTAGAGAGGCTGCTATTCGATTATCGGTCTTACGTCAGGCCAATAAAGGACATGGTCAGTTCTGCTTTTTGCCGCCGAAGTACACTTCACGCGGCTTGACGTGGCTCAAGCCGGTGGCCGGGACGGTAAGCAGGTCGGTGTAAAGATATAAGCCGGTTGACTTGTCGTGAAGGTCGCTACAGGCTTTGCTCCCATAAAATCGCTCCAAGGCCTTAACCGGCTCAATATTCAGTCGCTTTGACAGTTCCAACGCTATGGCACCTATCCGGTTACTCATAATAATCTCTTGAATCACCGGCGACTTGAACAAATCTTCCGCCATCGGCTCAACACCTTCCACTCTATTTGATTTCTTCACATCCATCAAACATTAAATATATGTTAATCAATTCTTGATTAAGTAAACACATCTCTGGCGAGGTAGAAAGAGTCCGGCCTTCGGTCGGCATTGGCGGGCGTTGGTGGCGGGGATTAGGGTTTCAGGACTACAGCTTCGGAGGTGATTCCGTTGACGGCGACGGGCAGAGGGGTGTCGAGCGAGATTACGCGCAGCAAGGAGGTCTCGTAAGCGGCCGGCTGCGCCTCAAGCCATTCACGGTCGAAACGACTGCCGTCGCCGGCAGAGCCCACAGTCAGATAGCCCACGCCCATCGACGTCAGGTTCTGGAAGAAGTGGGTGCCCTGGCTCGGCTCGATGCGCTTGCCCGGTATCGACAGTTCCACCACCAGTCGGGCTTGAGAGATATGCGCCCACTTAACGGGCACTCCCAGCGCGTGGTCGCTTGAGCCCCATCGGCCTACGCCTATCAGCAGATAATGCCGGTGTTGCTCGGCAAACTGACGGTTCACCCGCTCAATCTCAAGCGCGAGCGCCTCGTTGTTGCTCATCGAGAACATCTCAGGCTTGGCCATCACAATCGCCGTGATGTTGTCCATCATCCCATGGCCAAGGGCGTTGGCGCTATAGATGAACATTCGTTCGGGGGCAGCGTGAATCACCTTGTCGTCGAGCATCTCGCTACGGTCGATCATCGGGCGTATCTGAAGCCAATACAGTTCACCTTTCATCTCTTCGCCGTTGGCGCCTGTCGACATGGCGATGTTGCCAGCCAGCTCAATCTCCACCGGTCGTCCCATCTGCTCCTGCCCGGTGTTGAGCATGAGGTCGATAGCATGGGCCAGCGGGAACACGTTGTGGCGCAACACATTGGCAAAGGTCACCACCTTTCGCCCAGGGGCACGGTCGTTGTCAACCATTCGGCCATTGGCGGCATCGTAGGTCGACACCATATATTGCAGGTATCCCGCGTCGGCGGCCTGTTGCACCGGCAGTTGGGCGATGTTGAATTCCTCGTTTATCGCCATGCGCCGCTCGCTGTTGTGCAGGTCGATAGCGCTGAAAGAGGTCTGCGTGTCGCGCAGCGCGAGGTCAAGCGTGCTGGTTTGGAGCACCTTCTTGGGGTGTCGAGGCGAGAAGCGCAGCGACAGACCGCCGTCCACGATATGTCGTCCGAGCCCCACGGCCAGTTCCACCACTCCGTCGGCGGCACGCTCGTTGCCGAGCGGATAATAGTTCACCGAGCGTCCTACGGCACTGAACGACGGGTAGTAATATCCGTCGTGCTCCTTGCCCACCACCTCCTGGATAATCACCGCCATCTTCTCCTGGTCAATCACATTGCTGGTGGCGGTCATATACGCCTTGCTGTCGCGATAGAACACACTGGCGTAGACCGCTTTGACCGCCGAGGCGAGCGCCTCCACGGTGTCGGCCTCAATGGGCTGCTGTGCCACCATGTAGGTGGCGTAGACGCCGGCAAAGGGCTGGTAATGGCTATCCTCGAGCAAACTCGACGATCGTACGGCGAGCGGAGCGTCTATCACCCGCGAGATTGCCGCCAGGTCGTCCATCACCTCGGCCGGCAAAGGCGAGGTGATGGACGAGGATCATGTTGATGACATCTATGACTACTTTGCTGAGAGCG